>Ga0164242_10000216_pt1 | contig 72109 bp, 78 predicted proteins | sample OricomgcompostMG_FD_108783 | JGI IMG/M metagenome (GOLD analysis project Ga0164242, IMG submission 108783) | Miracle-Growth compost microbial communities from Emeryville, California, USA - Original compost - Miracle growth compost (MG) ... | reverse complement strand
GCCCCAGGCGGTACTCTTACTCTTGTATAGCACTAAAGGAGGTATAAGACCAATGGCTTACAAGCACACAAACTCAAAGGGTGTGACTTACTACTTGCACAAGACAACCGTAACCCTGCGCGGTGGCAAACCACAGACTATCTATTTCTTTGCCAAGGTTGAGAAGAACGAAAAGGGTGAACCAACCGATCTTCCAGAAGACCGCGTTGTCAAGGAAAACCCACGCAACGGTTTCCTGACCATTTCTAAGAAAAAATAGTTCCAAAAATAATTCCACGTGTGAAACTGCCTCCAAAATAGAGGCAGTTTTCTTTTGTGGATAGACTGCGCGATTCCTGTGGATAAAGGTCTTGCGGCATAAGCGCGATTGGTGGTACACTCAAGTCAAACAAACAGGTGCCAACTGACTCCGCGGGGAAACGCAAATCGCCCCGCGGAGTTTTTGCACGTCCGAGAAAGCTACGGTATTGCATATTTATACTACTTATGCTATAATAAATATATGACAACATCAGAAGTGTCGCCAAGCAATGACGATACGGAATCCCCTTACGAAGCTATTGGCTACAGCAAACCGTATGACCCGAGCGGTTTTACGCCGGGCCAGGCCCATGAGCTACATGACAATCAGCATATCGGCGGCAAAGATATGGCTCGTATCGCACTACGACCAGAAGCTCCATTGATTTTGACGCCAGAGGAGCAATACACCAATGCCACACGCTCACTCGATCGCAAAAAAGCAGAAGCGAAGGAGTTGCAGGAACGATATGAGGCTGCCGTCGAGCGGGGCGATCGGCGGGAGATAGCGCTCGCTAAGAAACGGCTTGATGCGAACAAGGAAAGACAACAGTTCTTCCGTGACCGTATCGGTAATCTCGTAGCACGTATCGAACCCCACGATAGCGAATAAATCCAAGCAAAAAAGAAGACCCGCGACAGTCAGTGACGCGGGTCTTCTACGTTGCTGCTAGGCAGATACCGATAGAGACCATTCCGTCCTTTGTCGCGGGTTGGATTGTTCGGGCCGTGCCGCCTTGCGGAAGCGCTCGAACGTTTTGCGTTGGTCCTGAAATACGCCGATTGCCAGTTCTGCCATCTGGTCGATGTCAGCACTGAAACTGCGGGCGATTTGACACTCCTGCTTGAGCGCGGCGATAACTTGGGCGTACGTGACGCAGTTCTCGGGTTGCTCGGCACAGGTGTCATCGAGGATGAGCTGGTAGACCAAGCTCTCCGTCAACTGGCGCAGCGGTAGCTCGTCGGCAGGTGCTGCGCACCCACTGGTCGGCGAGTCGTCAGCATGGGCAAAGAGGTTCGAAAACCAGTTCTCGACGAATGCTCGTACATCGTCATGACGCGACCTGTCCCATATGATGGCCAGCTCAATTGATGCCATCATCCAGACCTCCTTCTATGTCGTAGGTACCAAACATATTCATTATAGAATAATTTCAGCTGGTTGACAACCTTGAGCGGTTTGTCTCGTCGCAAATGGATATGACAAGCAGGCAAGAACGGCGCAAATGCCACCTGAACTGTTTGTCATATCCATGTGGCGGTGCAGCGGTCATGATGTGCGCTTGAGGCTGAGAGACGGCGGGCAAATGAGAACTCCCTCCGGCGTATGCTTGTGCACGTAATTGTTCATGGCGCCAGGCAGTGTCTGGATGGTGTGGCCACAGAACGGGCAATCAACATGGCCAACGGTGATGTCAGGTTGTAGTTCGCCGCCTGGGCATTGATCGCCATCAATGACAGTTTTCATGCGAGTTTCCTGTCTGCTTGTCGAAAAACGTTCCGCGGTCGCGGAACACCTTCACTGTAGCAATAGCAAGCGCAAAGAAGCAAGCATAAGCAAGCAAGTCTTGTAGCCGGTACTATCGCTCGTGCTATTACCAGGAAAAGAAACCTGAAATAATCTGGTTATGGTAAGCTATTAGTATGACGAAAAATAAGAATCAAAAAGGCTTCGGTGTTGGAGAAATATTCCTTGTAATCATTGTTATTGGGCTGATTGTGGCGGTCGGCTGGCTATTTTTGGACAGGCAACACAGTAAGACGGCTGACGATTCTTCGACGTCAACATCTACAGCGAGCACGAAAGACTCAGCTACACCTGTTGCCGAGGCTACGACAACAATTTACCCAGATGTGACAACTGATACGGGGGCCAGCTCGACATCGGACGATCTGTCGTATACGGTGGCTCTGCCGGCAGGCTGGTCTGTGCAGGATGTCTACGAGGCTTACGATATCGTCAAGACTGTCGGTAGCGACAAATACCTTATCAGCTCATTTATCGAGCCTGGTAGCGGCGCTATGGAGCAGCGGGTCGCGGAAGGCATCAAGACCCTTGCAACAGTGAAGACCAGCAGCGGTACGAGTGTCAGCGTATTGCAGACTCCGACAGAACTGTTCCTTGCGAGCTGCGTACCGACGGGGGAGAATTGCTACTTGAGCTTGCAGGGAAAGAATCTGTACATCCATCTTTACCAAGTTATACCAGGTGCTCAAGCTGCGTCGGATATTGACTACTCTTCGGCCTCAGCACAAGAGATAATCAAAGATTTTGAAACGATTGCAAAGTCGCTCAGTATTTAGCGTCTCTGACGGTGAATGTGAGCAATGAATTCTTTTGGTGGGGGCGGATGGAATCGAACCATCTACCAAAACGTTATGAGCATCCTGCTCTAACCGATGAGCTACGCCCCCATACCTTTGTCTATTCTATCATTATTACGATATAATGAGATAAACAATGCAAAACAAACAACGCCAGCTAAAACGATTTTTCTATCATGTTCGGCACGAATACGTGACCATGAACAACATGGTGCTGGTTATCGCGGCGGTGATCGCGGTCAGTTGGGCGTGGGCGTCGGTACAGGCAGTGCAGCGCAACTACCAACTGCAGAGCCAGATCGACGACAAAAAGCGCCAGGAGCAGCTGGTGGAACTGCAGACCGAAAACCTCAAGTTTGAGCAGCATTATTACCAGAGCGACGAATATCTGACGCTAGAAGCGAAACGTCGCCTCGGCTTGGCGGAACCAGGGGAAAAACTGCTGATTTTGCCGGCAAATTCGGCCGCGGTCAAGCAGGAATCCGCGCAGGAAGACATGTCGAGCGTCGTGGCAACGACGACACCGCCTCCGCCACCATTGCAGCAATGGCTCGGCTTCCTATTTAGCCCCAAACAGCAAAACTGACTTGCAAAATAACAGATAGAGTGCTATATTTATACAAGTATTCACGCCAATACTTCGATATCGCGGGGTGGAGCAGCCCGGTCAGCTCGTGTGGCTCATAACCACAAGGTCGCAGGTTCGAATCCTGCCCCCGCAACCATGCAGATAGCCCATCTTCGGATGGGCTTTTTGCATGGTTCTTGGCGGTTGGATTCGAACCTGCGCTTTTGCACGGTTAATTTTACGCTTTTGCTATAATTCCAGATATGAAACATACCAATCCACGACATGCGCGTACCTATTTTAAATTACATCGGTTAGGTTTATTGGTCGTGGCTTTTGTACTTATAGCGCTACCAGTGTTTGGAGATACTCGTGCGCATGCTTCGTTGGTTTGTGACGATCCTGTCCACGGGACGAATGATTGTCGTGGTACAGAAAAAGAATCTGAGAACTCAAGCTCAGATTCTGACTCAGACATGGTTAAGTATGTCGTTATAGGTGCCAGCTCTCTTGTCGTGATAGCCGTCATAGCGTTTATAGTACGTCGCAAAATGTCAAAATCCAAATGAACGGAATTTTCTTTGCATCGATGAACGTTATCACTGTGCCGTACTGGCAAAATCACCATAGCAACGCAAGAAATAGCGCAATCGGCATAGCCGTACTATAATCCTTACCATGTATATATTTGCTGTCGCGTTTTTTATGTGTATCTTGCCGGCTGTATCGGTGGTCGTCGAATTGATTGTCAACAAGCATCCGGGTGCTCTCATTGACCTGATCGGCACATGGTTTGTGTTTTGGGCGGTCGGCGTGCGGTTATTTACTGCCGGTCTGCGTCAAATCGTCAAACCAGGCCTGACGTCCGAGGGTATTCTGGGTATCAAAGGTCACGCCGCATGGCAGCTTGTGCGCGAGCTTGGGTTTGCCAATGTGTCTATCGGCCTTGTGGCAATCGTTTCGCTGTGGGTGACGGCATGGCAACCCGCGGCCATGCTTGCGGGCGGTCTGTTTTTGCTGCTTGCCGGGGCTGAACATATCCCCAAGAAACAGCGTAATCTCGAAGAAAATATCGCACTGGTTTCGGATCTTGCCATCGGCGTGTTGATGGTCGTAACGTTACTGGCACGATAACATTTACGCGTGATGACGGCGCTGTATGGCGGCCAAAATCGCTACGGCTGCACAAGAAATAGCACACACGGCAAGGTAATAGAGCGGCTGTAGCCCAATGATAGGGTAGATACTGCTTTGCTGTGGGTGGGGAAAGAGCGGTCGCAAGTAAAACGATGCGAGCAGGCAGACAAGCAACACGAGCAGATAGAGTAACGAAAAGCGTGGAAAATACGCCTTTGCCAGTGTTAGACTTCCGATATAGGTGAGCCGCATCAATAGCACGACGAACAGTAGGAACACCGTCATGAGCGTGCCAAGCTGCAGACTATCAGTGAGCGTCGTAACCGATGCGTAAAAAGACAGTCCGAAATCAAAAACGATATAAGGTAACGGTATGATAATGCCTATACAGGCAATGGTAAGCCAGCCAATAGGTGCGCTTTGGGTGGTTTCACGAGAATCATGGACGATCTTGCCTGCATGCGGATTGGGATAGAGTTCGGAAACCCGAAGGTTTCTGAGCTGTTCTTCTTCGGGTGTGAGCTGTTGTTCGGCGTCGGGTTGCACCATGATATTCAGCATAGCATAAGGGTGAAGCAAACTTGAGAGGGAAGTGAGCTAGGAGGCGATATGTCACACGGATACCCTGGAGCGGCGCGTTGCCGCTCCAGGGTCCGTATAACGGTCTAAGCCGAAGCGATGGCTTGTTGACTGGCGGCATTGGCTTTATGCATGAGATTCCTCACATTTTCGAAAAAGATATCGAATACGTCCAAAGGCGTGATGCAGCTTTCGGTGTAGACGACATCGATTCCGACGGTTCGTTTGGCATGGCTGACACTGTGTCGTGTTACCTTGACACAGGTGTGTCGCGGGGCGTTTTCGCCTTGGGCACAGTATGTCATGTCGAACGCTGTCGGGATACTCTTGACGAGCTCCCGCATGTATTCGTCGGTCATGCATGTCGTCAGATGACGGTCAACTCCTTCGTCGACCGAGGTCTCGTACAGCGTGTTCGGGCGAACCTCGCTGACTTTGAATCCGACTCGGACCGTATACAACAATTCAGCCTCCTAGCTCGTGTGCCACGGTATGGGCACGTGTACAAGCCGACGTGTCGACTTATTGGCTTTCGTCCACGTCGACTTACTTTCATTATAAAGAGGTGAGTTGAGAAAACTATGAGATAGCCCACAAGTTTTTTGGCATGAAAAAGGCACCTCACCGAGAGGTGCCTACAGTGAAAGAAATGAGGAGAAGATGGCCGAGGGCCGGGGGTGCCAGACGACACCCCCGGCCGAGCATGTTGCTACACCGGCAAGCCGATATCGGCCTGACTCTCGAGTTCGCGGTAGCTGTGGCTCTGCGAGCAGACAGCCATGCCGTTGCGCTCCAAGCCGATCTTGAGCGTGTGCACCGCATCCTCCACGGTGCGGCCCTTGGCGCTGGCTGTGATCTGCGCCGTGATGCGCTGTCCGAGCGCTTTGCCCGACTTGGTAACGACATGCACTGCTCTGTCGTGGCGGCTCCATGCGCTGACCTGTGAACGGATGAACTTGAAAGCTTCATCCGGCCGTTGCTGGGTGGCGGTGAAGATGGCCTCCACCTCTTTGCCTCGGTTGTCATGGCCTCGTACGACGATGGTTGCGAGCGACACTATTCCTTCTCCTCATTGTCAAACTGCCGAAGCAGTTACGATTGGGTGGGTTTGAAACCCTTTCCGAATGCATATTATAGCAAATATTGTATAATAAGTCAATATCTACCAGGGAAAAATCAGGCTAATTTGGTCGCAGCGACGCGGATCGCTTCGGACCAGGTGAGGAAGGCGTGAGGGGTAGCAGCCAGGTCGGTAGCTGTCAGACCGTGCTTGACGGCCAGGGCGAGTTCGTGGATCATCTCCCCTGCCCCTGGCGCCATTATTGTTGCACCTATTACAACACCTTTCTTATCGGCGATCAGTTTCACGAAGCCGTCGCGGAAATCGCCGGTATTGCTCCGGGCAATGATATGGAGCGGCACGTAGGCTTTTTTGATGTGCATGTCGCGGCGCAAGCAATCGTCTTCGGTCAGGCCGACGGACGCGATGGCGGGCGAGCTAAAGACGACTTTTGGCGTGGCGGTGTAGTCGGGGACAAGCTTGTTCTTGCTGAGCAGATTGTTGGCGGCGATACGGCTTTCGAGGAGCGCCGAATGCGTGTAGCTGGAATGTCCAAGCACGTCACCAGCCGCGTAGATATGCTTGGCGGTCGTTTGCAGGAAATCGTTGACGCTGACACCTTTGGCCGTATAGTGCACACCGGCATTTTCGAGGCCCAGGTCGACATTGGGCGTGTGGCCGGCGGCAACCAAGACTTGATCGACACGCAGGGAATGTTCGCTGCCACCACGGCTATAGGTGACGCGATAGGCGATGTTTTCTTTTTCTACGGCCAGGGTACGGGTCTGGGTGAGTACGGTCACGCCTTTTTGGTCGGCTAGGAGTTTTTCGAGCGACTCCCCTGCTTCGCTGTCGTAGTCAGGGAGCAGGCGAGCAGCGATTTCGGCGATGGAGACCTTGGTGCCGAAAATGGCCATGAGCTGGGCGAGCTCGACGGCAGTCGAACCGCCACCGATAATATAGAGTGATTTCGGCGGTTTGATAGCTTCTAAGATGGTTCGCGGCGTATCGTAGCCGCTTTCGGCTAAGCCTTGGATGTCAGGGATGATCGGGTTGCTGCCGGTCGCGACCAGAAACGATTCGGCAGAGTACGTATGGCGATTGACGGTTATTTCATTGGGCGACAAGAAATGCGCCAGGCCTTGAATGGCGGTGACTCCTTCATTTTCGTAGTATTTACGGTTGCCACCGGCGCCGGTCCGTTTGACCGCTAGGTCTTTCCAAGCACGGAGCATCGGGTAGTTGTAACTGATGGTGCTGGTGCGTAACCCGAAACGCGCGCCATTTTTGGCGTCTTCATACAGCTGTGCGGCGTGTAAAAGCGCTTTGATCGGCACGTCGCCCCAGTTCGGGCTGGTCCCGCCAAAGGTGTCGGCCTCGACGATAGCCACCCGTTTGCCCTCGCGGGCCGCAATGGTGGCTGCCGCACTGCCGCCGGCCCCGCTGCCGATAACGATCAAGTCGAAGTCATATTTTGATTTTCTTGCCATAGATGCTCCTTAGATAATATTCCTGTGGTGTTGATACAAATACGCGGCTTCGGGCTGGTACCGCTGCAAATGGGCGGCGGCTAGACGGCGAATGTCATGGCTGGTAACGGCGGATCGGGTGGTGCACCAGATGATGACGGCGTCGGTGACGGTTTTGGCGGTGTCTTCGGCCTCGCCTTCGGGACTACGCACAGACAGGCATGCGGCACGGATGCTGTGCAGCAGCTTGTCGGGATCGAAATGCTCGGTCGGGCGCCGGCCCGTCTGTTTGACGACATCGATTGCAAGCGCCATATTAGCGACCCCCCAGTGCGGCTGCTGCCGTCGCCATAACTTGCTGCACATACACAAAAGCGCCAAGCACAAGCAAACCGCTGCCAGCAGCAAATTGCAAAAAGCGTTTGTTGGTTTCACGCCAGCGCTGAATATCGCTAAGCTTGTGACCACCACCGATCAGCAAGCCGACGATCAGTAGTGGTAGGAGAGATATAGCGGTGTAGAGCAAGATACCGAGCAGCTGATAGGCGGGCGAGAGGCGAATCAAGACGAGCGAGGCGACAAGGATTGGGGCAAACGTAAAAAGCAGCTCGGCTGTCATGCTGGTCAGACCCAAACCAAAGGTTTCGGCGGCGTTTTTGGTAGCTTTGCTACGACCAGATAGATAATTGGCGAATGCGCGGGGAATCCAGAGTGCTGTGCCCTGCTCGTGCCGCCAGTAGAACAGCCAGACCGACAGCCCTACCCCAGCTACCGCGCCGGTACATGCGGCCCAGAGCAGCAGCGGCGTGGAATCGGGCAGCAGGCGAAGCAGCACGAACGACGTAAACGAGAGCAGGAGGATAGTCATGGCTGCCGCACCGCCGATGAATCCGCCCGTCAGACGCATCAGACGCAGATGGGCGGTCTTGCGACCCAGGGCATGGCCGCTGAGCAGCGTCAGGACGCTGATGCTCAGTTGGAAACCAGCATGAGTCAGCGCGGCAAACGCGATAATGGCGAAAGATGTGAGGAGATCGAAATTGGCCATGTTTTTATGTTGATCCTTTTGCCATATTCTAGCATAAGTGTTATATAGAGGTCAAAATCTCGGCAGGATTTTTGCAAAAAGGTATTGCTTTTTCATGACGTTTATGCTATATTGAGGACAGTAAAAACCACCAAAACAAAAAAGGAACCACCACAATGACAAAACTCCTGTCCATCCAGGCAACGCAATTTGACGAGGCTTTCAAAACGATCAGCCTGTCTACCTGGAATCGGCCACGCACCAGCAGCGAACTGCGCACGTTCTTGGCTCGTCGCGAAGCAGCTGTCCGCAGTATCGAACTATAGCCGTAATTCCCTTGGACTTTTACGGCCTGCAAGTGAGCAGGCCGTTTTCGCGTATAAGGAAAGCTTTGAAAACGCTTGTGTCTCCTGCTACAATAGTGGTGAAAAATAATACTCAGAGGTGGAAACAGATATGCAAGATGACAAGCAACCGCAAGAGGTGGTCGGCGAGCCGGTGATGCCTGCAACGATGCAAGTGCCGGCCGTTGAGCCGTTGTCACCGATTGAATCAGTACCATCCCCTGACTTGCGGCCAACCATACCATCGTCGCAGGCGGTTGATCTTGCGCGTGTCGAACAGACATCAATTGAAGAAACGAATCCCGTACAACAACAAATCACAGCACTGAATGCAGCACCTGATTCAGCGGTTCACAACGAATCCCCAGTCCTTGTCGCTGATGCGCAGGCACACATCGTACCAATTGAAGGAAAGAGCCACAAAAAACTGTTTATCAGCATTGCTCTCTTGGTTGTGGTACTGCTCGGTTTTGGTGGCGGTTGGTTCTACTATTGGAACGAGGTACGTATACCGGACAGTGAATATGCGTCCGCAGCCACAACTATCGATCGGTTAGAGGCGGATAGCAAACAGATTCATACTGATTTGAGCGGCTGGGGCTTGTTGGATCAGGACGCGAAGACGACAGTCACGACGGCATCAGTCGTACGGACGGTCGCTGATACGAACACGGATAGCAGTGCGTCAGATGCTACACGGTATGCAGCTGAGCTGAAAAAGGCGCAAGATGCCGAGCAGAAACTGAAGGACTACGCAGCAACGCTCAATAGCTTGCGTTCGATGCGGGCTATCCAGAAAGACTCGACGGTACAGAAGGCGTTCACGGCGAAAAGCAAGGCGCTTGCTGCGTATCAGTCGGATTTTTCGGCGATTGCCATGACTGAGTCGACACTATTGGGCTTCCTCGACGTCTGCTCGACGAAGTTGAATCTCGATAACGTCACCGATACAGCTAGTTATGACATGGCGACAAAGGGCTGCCTCAACTTTGTGCGAGATAATTCGACAGTTCCGATTAAGGCGGTCAACGATATCTATGTGCCAATGATGACAGATATAAAGGGTCTCTTGGACGCACTTCATAATTATCTTGATGCGTTTGCGACGAATAACGAAGTCGAATATACGACGGCAATGGCTGCTATGGAAAAGTACGAAAAAGCCATAGACAAGGACGATGCGGGTTCTAACGCTTTTTCTTCGCAGTCGACAGAACCTACCAGCCCGGCGCAGAGTCTGAGCGACTTGAAAACAACGCTTCAGAATCGTCAAAAAGTCTTCTTGCGCTAACAGCTCTCGCATAAATTTTCTCTATCTGTTACAATCGTCTATGCATTTGCGGCACTGTAGCTCAGTTGGTTAGAGCGTAGGACTCATAAGCCTAAGGTCACTAGTTCGATCCTAGTCAGTGCTACCAAAATGATTTTCATTTTCAATAAGGACTCCAATAACAGGGGTCCTTATTGAGTTCGAACGGTTGCTATTTTCAGGGGTGAAGCTTCCTTGGAACGCGAAAAGTGCTCAAATAGGGCATTTTTGAGCATATTCATCTCTGTTGATGTTTGACCAAAGGAGCCTTTAGGCCCCTGAGCTGGGTGTGATCAAACATATCGCAACGAAATATCTAGAACGGTATTTCGGATAGGTCGATTAGCTTATTGTCAACTTCGATGAGCTGATCCTTTGACTGTAACGCTGGCACGTATTTCTTGTTGAAGTATTCCCATAGGAAGAGGCCAAGCGTGGCACATGCATTGATAGTGAACATAGCCCACAATGGATCGTCAACAATGTAGTCACTAGCTGTTTTGCCGTGTGCGGTTGATTTGTCACTGCGTAGGTCGTCGATTGTACTTCCGATGCCACGTAATTGACTGGCGATTGTGATAATTTCTTGTGGACATTTCGTTGTGTCATCAAAGCTAAACTGTTTTACTATCTCGGCTACGAGTTTGGAGAGTGATTTATTTTTCAACTTCCCAGCATCTTGTTGAAATGCTTCATGTTCCAAGATTGTCTTAATAATTCCCTCAAGAGTTGAAGCGGCAAGTGCTACGGCATTGTCGGGATTGTCAAACACGTTTTTTGTCGCTCGGTCGAAGTTCTGATACGCACTTTGATTCTCGTCTTTGAGTACGTTTTTAAATTGCGGGACAACTGGTAGAAAGCCTGGCGTGTCGACGCCAACATCTATAGCGATCTTGATTAGTAAATCGTTTGGCATATGGTGAAGTGTTTCATCGAGATCTATCTCCCGTTTGTCCTTATCCTTGAAGAAGATTTCGAAGTTCTCAAAGTATTCATCACCATTCCAGCCACCGACATCTGAATGGTGCCAGCGTTGGATATATCTTCGCACATTCTGATACTTTGCATTGGGGAACATATCCCAGAGGATTTTTGACACTTGAGGGACAAGCTCAACAAGGTATTTTGGGGATATATCGCTGTAGTCCATTTATAACTATTTTACTATAGGGGTGACGATTTGTAGTGGCAGGATGTTCTTGCAAAAGCGGGGGGGGGTAATATATAGGCAAATAAGCAAGGTAATCCCCTACGTGACCGCCACTTCACTCCCGAATCCATCCCATCGAAAACCTCGCTCACGCAAACAGCGCCGAATCACTGTTCGGTCGGTGCGCCGTGATCCACCCGATCTCAAAGCAATTGCCCGAGTGATCGCCGAGCAGATTATTCGTGACGCTGACGCGGCAGCTGGCATTAATCATGATGTAGCACTACCAGCCAAGCACAGTTCCTAGTACTTCTGCCCCTGCGGCCGGACTGCTACTCCAGCATCCTTCAAAATCCCCAGCACTGTGCTGCGTCCCAACCCCAACTCTTCAGCCACTTGCCGGCTGGTCTGTCCAGCCTCGTACGCCTCAACCACTGCAGCCCGCAGGCGAGCGGTGAGACGCCGCCGCTGCCGTGGTGGTGACACCAGCCGGGCAGACGTCGCTACCGATGTCGTCTCTCGTCCCTCCAGTATCTGATTGCTAGGACTGAACTGACCCAGGGCTACCAAGAAAATACTCTCATGAAAATGGGAGTATTTTCTTGGGTTGACGACCATAAGCACGATATACTGGGTGTACATGGGTGAGCATATGCCGAGTTTTGAGATGCCGATGAGTGAGACTATCGATGTTGCTCAAAATCTCGGGGAGCACGAAGAAACGGTGAGTGGAGAGACCGACGTCATCACGGCCGCCACGACGGAAAAAGATAATTCGGAGGAAACCGCGCCGGAACAGCCTACGCTAGAGCCAGAGCGCCCGCAGACATTCGAGGAAATCGTGGCTGAGGTCGAGGCGTATTTTGGCGGCAGGGTTTTTACCTTTAAGTCATATTCAGGTACGGCGGCAGAAATCGCAGCGCTGTGTCCGATGGCAAAAATGGCATTCATGAGAGGTGCGGAGTTCGCGATTAGTTTCCTTGAAAAGTTTGATGGCACGCCGGAGCCAAAAAAAGAAGAGGAGCCAGCGGAAGAACCAGCCGAAGCAGAGGAAGAAGCGGCGTTGCAGCAGCCGATTGATACGAAGCAAAAACCGGATGCTCGGTATGCGGTACAAGAAAAAGAGACGGAGATCGCACTTGCGAAAACAAACGTAGCGCAAGTTGCGATTAGTATGGTGATGCGTGAAGCAAAAACCCCTGAACCTTTGTCGGTACAGGCCGATGTCACGGAGCGCGCTCCCCTGCCCCAGCCTGTCGTTTTCGTCGAGCAGAAGCCTGTAAAACGTGCGAAAGCCGAAGCGAAAACACTCAAAACTCACGAACGGCAGCCTGTGGTGGAGATTCCTGAGCCAGTCGCTACTGTGACCGAACCTGTTAAAGCCAAGGGACCCGTAGGCAAAGAAGTTGTCGAACAGTCACGTACAGATGCGGCTCCTGTGAGGGAAAGCATAGTTGCGACGGTTGATGATGAGCTGGTGGGAGAAATCATCCCTGTGCTGGAGATGGAAGAGACGATCATGGAGCTGGATGCTGAACTGAGTGACGATAAAGAAGCAATAGGTGAAGAAGATGCGGTTACGCCTGAGCAGTCATTGACTGAATTCCTCGAGTTTGCGAAGGATGAGCCCGAGGAAAGCGACGATATGACCGAAGACGTTATAGGAGAAAGCTCGCTCTTTGAATCTGCAGAAAGCGAATCGGTTCAGGAAGAAGCTATCATGGAAGAAGCGTCGACCGAATCGCAGGAAGCTACAGCTACGGATATATATGAGATGATTGCCGAACAGCTGGGCATAGAGCATACGGAGCCTAGCGCCACAGAAGCCCCAGACGAACAATTCGAACGGAGTGCTGAAGTTGTTCCGGTAGCACCGCTTCTGACGATTGTCGAAGAGATTATCGATGTGTCTGAGGAAGCCCAGCCAGAGATGAAACAATACCTTGTGGAAGTGGTGCGCAGTATCGAGGTGCTGAAGTGGTCTCGTACCGCCGAAGAATGTCAGGAGGCGGTCAGTGGATTGAAAGCTAACCTGACGCGCTTGTTCGAAGCGCTCGGTTACGATGACCCGGAGCTGACAGCCATGGCACTATTGGAACAATACGACATTGAGTCTATAGACAAGGTGATGGCCGTTGCGTTGAAGATTGCGCGTAGCAAACGGACAGCGCATATGCCACGGCTCGCATCGCTGCGCCGTCTACTGATCGGCCGCCATGTGGTGCGATTGCTGTTCGGCGCTGTGCCGAGCGGCGGTCTGTTGTCTCGCCCAGCAGCCTGATGATTTTGGGTGTAAAAAGAAAGACTCCACAGGCGTGATGCAGGTGGAGTAAGCAGACAGACGAATGTTGTGTGATGGGCAGCTCGAGTTTCCCCGAGCTGCCCACCGTTGATGGAATCGATCAGCGGACACCGACGCCGTTCTTGACCGCCAGCCAGACGAGTACGACGCCGACGATCATGCAGCCGACGCGCCAGAGCAATGCTCCGACATGGTTGCGATGTACCAGCTGCTTGACGAGCGAGTAGGCGACCATGAAGACGCCGGCGCACACAGCCGCCTGAAAGAGGGTGTGACAGCCGAGTACGACACCCACGAGCACTACGGCTGCGACGACGTCCAAGAAGGCGTCCTCGGCGGCCCGCTTGCAGACGAGCTTCATGACGACGTAGGCGAGCAGACCAAGCACAACTGCTGCTATGGCCGTGTATAGTGCGGACATGATCCAACCCTTCTCCTCACCTGAACGACGCTGTTCTTGGCAGAGCCAATGCATGCGATCGATTCGCACACAAGATGAGGAGCGGACACAGCAAGCCGTGGTCGCTTCTCATCTTGTGCTATTCGTTTGTCAATGTGCCTCCGGAGTTCCCACTCGCGACTCACGAGGTAGTACGTATTTTAGTCCGATTGCAGCAAAATGCAATGACTCACAGCATGTTTCAGCCAATCACCAGCTATGTAGTAGTATGGTAGGAGCGAATTATGCGAGAAACTATCACTGAATATCTGTTTCACGAAAAGGGACCGCTCACGAACTTTTGGACGATCGTTTTGCTGGTCGTGGCAATAGCGATTACTTTTCTGGCAACGCAGAGCCATTACGAAGACAAGCTCAATACGCAGGCGCAAGCGTCACTAAAATCCGACAGTCTGATGACGGAAGATTTCACGAGCATTATCAAACAGACCAAGGGCAAGATTGACTGTAGCGATATACAAGATGGCGCGAACCTGACGTTCTGTAACGCGACCAACGCCACGCGCCAGTAGGCTTAGTACGTATCGTCGCCGTCTTCGTCGTCGAGGTCCTCGATGCGTGAACTTTCATCGTCGTGGATGTCCTGATCGTTGCCGAGCTCGTCGGCTTCTGGATCGTCATCTTCCTCTTTGTCGAGTTCATCACCGAACTCACCGGCCGGCACGCCAAAATCTTCCGTCGGGTCATCGGTTTCTTCGCGCATGAGCGGATCGGCGGCATTGTCGTCCGTATTCAAATCGTCTTGATAGCTTTGTGGTTGGTAGTCATCGTCGCCATATGCTGACATGTGTGATCCTCCTTATACTTAGTAGCTATAGTTTTACCATAGCGCGCCGGTGCTGAGTAGATCATGAAAAATATCACAACGTGTATCTTGGGAGCGGGAACTGTTATACTGGAGATACATCCCCGCGACACACACTGATCGCAAGATAAAGCGTCCCTCCGGTGGAATCACATTCATCGTCTTCGGCTGCCCGGTTAGAAACGGACCACGCGGACGGGCGAACAATTCAAAGCGTTTCTCAAACTAACTTTTGAGGATATTTGATTATGGATAGTGAAATCTTTTTGAACGAACGGATTGACGTGTTGGCGAAATTTGGCACGGGGTTGAATCCGTGCGTGCCGATAAAATTTCGGCGTGCAAATGGCCGCGAGGTAGCAATAACTGATATTGGTTTGCGACACCCGACCATGCAGGGCAAGCGGGCGGTGCATGTGTTTGACGTGACGGACGGATCGAGTGATTACCGGATCGAGCTGGATTGCGAACGGCTGACGTGGATGCTGACGCGGATGGGGGATGCGATATGAACCATGAGGTGGGATGTGCGATGCGCGAGGATTACAACAAAGACGTGCCGCTGATTATGCATATCGACCTGAACAGCTGTTTTGCCACGGTGGAACAGCAGGCGCGGGTGATGCTGCGGAACAAGCCAGTAGCGGTCGTAAATCGGCGGACCGATCAGACGATGATCGTGACGGCGAGCTACGAGGCAAAGGCGGCAGGAGTGAAATTGGGCACAAAATTAAAAGATGCCCGTAAACTATGTCCAGGATTAATTGGTGTCGAAAGTGATCCGGCCAAATACCGCTATGTGTATCACAAGTTGCTGGACATCATGAATGATTATTCGGCGCATGTGACGATGAAAAGTATCGACGAGGGTGTGATTGATTTTACGCAGGCGCCCCAGGCAATTGTCGATCGTGGTCTGGAAAGTATTGGAATAGAGATCAAGCAGCGGCTGCGTGATGAAATCGGTATAGCGATGCGCTGCAACGTGGGTATCGCGACCAATCGGTTTTTGGCAAAAATGGCAGCAAGCTTGCACAAACCAGATGGGCTGGACATCATCACCCACGAAAATTTGCGAGAGGTTTTCGGGACGCTCACGCTACAGGATTTGACCGGTATTGCTGAGCGTAACGCACATCGTCTGGAAAGTGTCGGTATTATGACGCCGCTACAGTTTTTGGATGCTGACGCGAGGGTGCTACACGACATGGTGTTTGGCGGTATCGTGGGTGAGCAATGGCATCAGCGACTGCGCGGCTGGGAGGTGGACGACGTGGCGACGACAGTCAAACGGGTTGGGCGGCAGTATGTGCTGGATGATTTTAATCTGAGCTTTGACGAGATATTGCAGCGGCTCCATCATTTGTGCGAATCGGTCGGCGGGCGGATGCGTAAGCAGGGTTTGAGCGCACGCGGTATTTACGTGGGAACGCGAACGTTCGGTATGAAAGGTGACAAACGCCGAAACTATTGGCATGCGAGTTATGTGTCGATGAGTCCGTTCTTTAGCGATAAAACGATTTATAGTTTGGCGCGGCATCTTTTTGTGCAGGCACCGCCGAACATCCGTGATATCAACGTGCATGTGTATTTGTTGCAAGATCACGAACCGTCACAGGCGAGTCTGTTTGCCGACCAAATCGCGCGTGAACGATCGGTGGTGGACGCGATTGACGAACTGAACGACCGCTACGGTGAGCACACGATTCATTCGGCAGACACGCTTAGGACCAGTCCGTTCGTCAAGACAAAGATTCCGTTTGGCAGCACCCGCTACTTATAATGCGAAGAATGGTTATAATGGACGTATGCAAAGCAAAAGCGGTTTCACGATCGTCGAGCTCCTGATCGTTATTGTTATTATCGGGATTTTATCGGCCGTCGTGTTCGTGGCATATACTGGCATTCAGGATAGGGCGCGGAGTGCCAAGATGCTCAGTGCCATGGATATGTTGGAAAAGGGCTTGCGACTATATGCTGAGGAAAACGGGCATTACCCAGAACCAACGGATGTCAGTAATCCATCGAGTACATTCATCTGTCTACAGCCAACGGATGGTGGTTGGCCGGCACAAGATGGCTTGACGTCTTCGCAATGTTTTGAGGGTGCCGGTGTGCCAACTGCCTATAGTACGGTCGTCAAACAGGCGTTACTGTCGTATATAAGTGCAATTCCAGATACGAGTGATGTGACACTGAGCGGCGGTGGTACGATGGCGCGAGGTATTATGTACTTGGATGCTGTTGACGCTGGCGTTGATCCTGCTTACCCGCAGGGTATTGCGTACTTGTACTATTATGTACGAGGTGATCAGACGTGTGGTCGTGGCATGAAGTCAACTGGTGGCGTAGGAGACACAAGCGTGACACAGTGCGCGCTGATACTGCAGTAAGTAGTGTGGTTGCGATGCAGAGTATAATGAGCGTATGGGTAAAAAAGGCGTAACGTGGATGGCGATAATCGGCATGACCCTGGGTGGGTGCGTGCCGATGCTTTGGGGTGATGATTCACTTTTGAGTGGTTGGAGCTTGCTGCTTGGGCTGGTCGGCGGTTTTGTTGGCATCTGGCTAGGCATGTGGGTCTCCAAACGGTATGGCGACTAAATTCGTCATCGCGGTCAGCGGCGGGGTTGATTCGGTCGTGCTGTTGGATATGATGGCGAATGGGCTATTGCCGGCCGAACAGCTGATCGTTGCACATTTTGACCATGGCATTCGAGCAGAGTCGGCCGACGATGCATTGTTCGTCAAAAATCTTGCCAAAAAATACGGCTTGCCGTTCGAAACGAAGCGCGAAGAGCTCGGTCGGGCGGCAAGCGAAGAACGAGCACGCGATCGCCGGTATGCGTTTTTGCGTGCAGTTGCCCAAAAGTATGACGCGAAAATCATGACGGCCCATCATGCTGACGACGTGCTCGAAACGATTGCGATCAACCTGACCCGTGGTACGGGTTGGCGAGGTTTGGCAGTGCTTGATAATCCAACCATCGAACGGCCGCTACTCGGCAAGACCAAGACCGAGTTACTCGCATATGCCACCGAACGTAAGCTTGTGTGGCGTGAGGACGCGACAAATAACGACACGAAATACTTACGCAATAAGCTGCGGCAACAACTCGATGCGCTCGACGAACTGGCAAAGGAGTTGCTGCGGCTGTATCGCAATCGGCAAGTCGTACTCAAACGACAGATAGATGATGAAGCGGCCAGTTTTATGCAGGCGCCGTATTCGCGCTATTTTTTGACGAACTTGCCAGATGTGGTAGCGCTGGAACTGCTCCGTGCCGTGATCGTGAAAGAGACGGGGCAAAGCGCTGTGCGGCCGCTTTTAGAAAAGTTATTGCTGGCGACCAAGACCTATCGGTCCGGCAAGCGGATTGACATCGACGCGCAGTACGAGCTGGTTTTTGCGCGCACGGATTTTGTCATACGGAAGCGATAGACGCGCATTGGCCCCGAGTGGTATCATAATAGGAGTGGGAATCGTCTAAAACTGAACACCGAAAGGAATTGATACTGATATTATGGCAGCGAAAAGCACACCTCCACGCAATAAAAAGGTGTCCAATTGGGCACGACTCGGCCTGTTTTGGGCAATTATTATTTTGGCGGTCCTGACGCTGTTTGCGCTGATTTCGCCGCATGATCAACTGAAATCGGTGCCGATCAGCCAAGTCATCAAAGATGCGAATGCGGGCAAACTGACGAAAATCGCGATTCAGGGTGACGACGTGCTGGTTACGCCAAAAGGTGCCGACAAGCCGACGGAACGTTCGATGAAAGAATCGTCGAGCAGCATCTACGAGCAAGGTCTCAAGCAGGATGCCAATGTCCAGGTGACGGTCGAAGCACCATCGACGACTGGCGAAACATTGTGGAATTTGGCGATTATCGTGGTACCGGTCGTGCTGATCGCCGGCTTTTTCATGGTCATGATGCGCCAGGCGCAGGGTCAGAACAACCAAGCGCTTGGTTTCGGTAAGTCGAAGGCAAAATTGTACGGCGTCGACAAAGAAAAAGTCGTGTTCGATGATATCGCCGGCAACGACAGCGCCAAGCAGGATCTGGAAGAGGTCGTGGACTTTCTGAAGCATCCGAAAAAGTATCAAGAAGTCGGGGCGAAAATTCCAAAAGGCGTGCTGCTGGTCGGTAGCCCAGGTACCGGTAAAACCATGCTGGCACGTGCCGTCGCTGGTGAAGCCAACGTGCCGTTTTTCAGCATTTCCGGTTCGGAATTCGTGGAAATGTTCGTGGGTGTCGGCGCCAGCCGCGTACGCGACTTGTTCGCCAAAGCCAAAAAGAACTCGCCGGCAATCATCTTTATCGACGAAATCGATGCCGTTGGTCGGCGTCGTGGCAGTGGCATGGGTGGCGGCCACGATGAGCGCGAGCAGACATTGAACCAGATTCTGGTGGAAATGGATGGTTTTGAGACTGGCACCAACGTGATTGTCTTGGCGGCAACCAACCGTGCGGATGTGTTGGATCCAGCATTGCTACGCCCGGGCCGCTTTGACCGTCGGACGAACATTATGTTGCCGGAACGCAAAGATCGCGAAGCAATTTTGAAAGTTCATTTCAAAAACAAGCCGACCGATGATACCGTAAACCTTGACAAGTTGGCAGCCAAAACCGCCGGCTCATCCGGTGCGGATCTGGCGAACATTGCGAACGAAGCGGCGATTATCGCTGCTCGTGACAACCGCAAGAAAATCACCGACAAAGACATTACCGAAGCCTTTGAAAAGGTGGCGATCGGTCCTGAACGCAAGACCAAGGTCATGACTGAAAAAGAAAAGAAACTGACCGCCTACCATGAGGCTGGTCATGCGATTGTCGGTCATGTGTTACCCGACAGCGACCCAGTACACAAAGTCACGATTATTCCGCGTGGTGGTACGGGTGGCGTAACGTGGTTCCTACCGCCAGAAGACAAGAGCTACACGAACGTCTACGAATTCAAAGATATCTTGGCGCGCGCTATGGGCGGTCGCATCGCCGAAAAGATCATGTATGGTACCGACGGCATTACGACTGGTGCGGGTAGTGACCTGCGCAAGGCGACCGAAATTGCCCGCGATATGGTCATCGAGCAGGGTATGGGCAGTAAGTTGCGTGATCAGGTATTCCACGAAGACAACGGCGGCATGATGTTTGATCGCATGACGCACGAACGCCCATATAGCGATGACACCGCTAAAGAAATCGACCTGGAAGTCGAGGCACTGATCAAAGAAGCGGCACGTCGTGCCGAACTCGTATTGAAAAACAACATGGCTAGCTTGCATGCGCTTGCCAAAGAACTGCTCGAAAAAGAAACGATCGATGAGCCCGAAGTAGACAAGGTGCTCAAAGACGCAAAGTTGCCAAAGGAAGCGCGCCTGTACACGCCAGCCTAGTTTATGGGAAGAGTCAGAAGTGCCGTCGCCCGCGCCAACAAGCGGCTATCCATTCAGCTAGCAGCTAGCTTGCTTGCGGGCTCGACGCTTTTATCACTGTTTTTCGGCTTTTTCCGCATGCGCCTGCTCAACGCGACGTATTATGGCACGTACCCGACAGGCTACGACGCCTATCTGGCGGCCTTTACAGTCCCGGATTTCATGTTTTTTATCTTGGTGTCCGGCGCGCTGAGCGTTAGTTTTATACCGGTTTTTAACCAGCGTTTGGCGACGGGTAACAAAAAATCCGCCTGGGAACTCAGCACAAGCCTGATCAATTTCATGGCGATGATTACCTTGGTTGCAAGCATCCTGATTATCATTTTCGCCGAACCGCTGATCCGCTATGTGATTGCGCCGGGCCTGAGCGAATCGGGCATTGCGCTGGCGGCCAGCATGATGCGCGTCATCGCGGTCAATCCGTTCTTGTTTGCAATCGCGACAGTCATTGCCAGTATCCAGCAGGCGGTCGGCCGGTTTACGTTTTATGCGCTGGCACCGATTATTTACAATATCGGTATCATTATCGGCATTACCATGTTTACAGGTGGCATTACGATTTTTGGCGTGCAGGTTTTCCAAGGTGGCATCATGGGTGTGGCGCTCGGTGTGGCGCTCGGATCGGCGATGCAGCTGCTGGTCAGCTGTATCGGTCTGATTGGCCTTGGCTTTGACTATCAGTTTAAGATTTATTGGCGCAACAAAGGTTTCCGTCAGGTACTGCGTCTATTGCCGCCACGATCGATCGATCAGGGCATGGATTATATCGTGGGTATCGTCGAAACGAATCTGGCATCACGCATGGCGGCCGGCACGCTGGCTGCTTATAACCAAGCGACAACGCTTCACATGGCACCGATCAACCTGATTGGCGTGGCAATCAGTACGGCGGCATTCCCAAAGATGACCGAACGCATCGGGCAGGGCCGGCCGGATCTTTTTCGGGCAGAACTGCAGAACATCATTCGGATCATCGTATGGCTGGCGATGCCGGTTGCTGTCGTGACGTATTTCACTCGTGGCTATTTGGTGAACTTTATCAATAACGGTGGTGACGCGCTCATGGCCGGACTGTTGGGTTCGCTGACGCTGGCGATTCTGTTCCGTTCGATCTACTTTATTTGCGCACGAAGCTTTTACGCGCAGCAAGACACGAAAACACCGCTGTATATATCGCTCTTTTCGATCGCGCTGAACATTTTTCTGGCCGTGTGGTTCACGATGTATATCGGTACGGGTCCGTACGGCTTGGGCTATGCACAGTCGATCGTCGCAGTGTTCGAAGTGATCGTACTGTTCGTCGTGATGAACCGGCGCATCAAGGGGCTATTGAACGTCCAACTGTTTCATGTATTTGGTCGGATGGCGCTCGCAACTGCATGTACGGCGATTGTCTGCTATGTCATGGTGCAGCTTTTTCAGTTGCGTGATGCCGACAATAGCTTCCTCGCGACATTTCCAAAGTTCGTGTTGATCTCGGTAATGAGCGGCGCAACCTACATTGCAAGCAGCCGCTTGCTCAAATTGAAAGAAGCTGATCCGATCGTGCATAAATTGTATCAGCTGTTCTTTGCGAGGGCTCGCTCGTGAATCAGTCGCACATTCGTAATTTTTGTATCATCGCACATATTGACCACGGCAAATCAACGCTTGCCGATCGTATGATGGAGCTGACCGGCACGGTGAGTAAGCGCGATATGAAATCGCAGCTGCTCGACAGTATGGACCTGGAACGTGAAAAGGGCATTACGATCAAACTGGCGCCAGTCCGCATGAAGCACCAGGACTGTGAGTTGAACCTGATTGACACGCCAGGCCATGTCGATTTTAGCTACGAGGTGTCTCGCAGCCTGGAAGCCTGCGAAGGTGCGGTGTTGGTCGTCGATGCAAGCCAGGGTATTCAGGCGCAGACACTCGCCAACGTGTATCTTGCGCTGGCAGCCGATTTGACGATCATACCGGTACTGAACAAAATCGATCTGCCTGCAGCCGATGTGCCACGTGTGAGCGCCGAAATTATCAACCTGCTCGGCTGCGACGAATCAGACATCTTAAAAATCAGCGCCAAAACCGGCGAAGGCGTGTCGGAAGTTCTGGACGCGATCGTCGGGCGTATCGCGCCGCCGCAGGGTGATGCCGCCGCCGCAACTCGTGCACTGATTTTTGATAGTTACTATGATGATTATCGCGGCGTGATTTTATATACGCGCACCGTCGATGGCAGCATCAAAAAAGGCGATACGATCGAAATGCTCGCGACCAGCGCCAGTGGTCTGGCACTCGAAGTCGGCTCGCTCAGTCCGGTGATGAAGCCAGGCGAGGCACTTGCAGCAGGCGAAATCGGTTACATCGTGACCAACCTCAAAACCACACGTGACGCCAAAGTTGGGGACACGGTGACAGTCAAGCGCGCGCATGCGGAGCAGCCGCTACCTGGCTACAAAAACGTCAAACCGTTCGTGTACGCGGGATTTTTTCCTGTCAGCAACGAAGATTATAACGATTTGAAAGAGGCGGTCGAGCGGCTGAGTCTGAGCGATAGCGCGTTGCAGTTCGAACCGGAAAATTCACCGGTCTTGGGATTCGGCGTGCGCATCGGTTTCCTTGGTCTATTACACATGGATATTATTCGTGAGCGCTTGGAACGCGAATACGATCTTGACCTCGTCGTGACAAATCCGTCGACAGACTATCGGGTGACGCTCAGCAGTGGCGACGAACTGGATATCAAATCGGCGAGCGATCTGCCCGACATGAGTAAGGTTGCCGAGATTCGCGAGCCGTGGATCAACGGTGAAATCGTTGTGCCGCAAGATTACATTGGCGCGGTTATCCAGCTGATCGTGAGCAAGCGCGGCCGGCAGAAAAACTTGAGCTATATCGACGAACGTGCGCTTGTTAGCTTTGAAGCACCACTTGCCAATTTGTTGACTGATTTTTACGACCAACTCAAAAGCGTTACCAGCGGCTATGGCAGCTTTAATTATGAGCTGAGCGACTATCGCGCCGAAGATTTGGTACGTGTCGATTTCTATGTATCGGGCGAAATAGTGGATTCGCTCAGCATTATGCAGCATCGTAGCGAAGCCGATGCCGTAGGGCGGGTCATCGTCAAAAAACTCAAAGAAGTTATTCCACGCCAGAATTTCCAGGTTAGCTTGCAGGCAGCAATCGGTGGACGGTTCATCGCCCGCGAAGACATTAGCGCCTATCGCAAAGACGTGACTGGCTACCTGTATGGCGGCGATGTGTCGCGCAAGAAAAAACTGCTCGCCAAGCAGGCCAAAGGCAAAAAGCGCATGAAGCGGTTCGGCAAAGTCGACATTCCGAGCGAAGCGTTTACTGTCATGCTGAAGCGGGATTAGTGAGTATACTGGGTATATGAATAGTGAGCTCGAAAATCTTGTTGCGAATTACCACGTGCCCGAATCGGCGCGCGAATTGATTCGCAGCACATCAATCGTCTTGCTTGTCGGTGTCGCTGGAGCGGGCAAAGATACGATTAAGCAGCGGCTGTTGGCAACGGGTGACTATCATCATATCGTGTCGCACGCGACACGCCCGCCGCGTGAAAATGCCGGTGTCATGGAGCAGGATGGCGTGAACTATCATTTCATAACACCCGACCGTGCGGCTGACATGCTTCGCAGTAACGAGTATATTGAAGCAAAATTCGTTCACGGGACGGTGTATGGGACGAGCGTCGCCGAAATTCAGCAGGCACATGACGACGGTAAAATCGCGGTGACTGACATTGACGTGCAGGGTGTTGCCGAGTACAAAGCAATTTCGGACAATGTCATCGCGGTATTTATTTTGCCACCGAATTATGAGCAGTGGCAGCGTCGGATCATCGACCGGTATGGTAGTGCGGGCGTTGATACGGCAGACTTGGCGCGACGTATGCGCACGGCAATCGGTGAGCTCGATGAGGCCCTCGCCAAACAGTATTATCATTATGTAGTCAACGAAGAACTCGATCAAGCGGTCAAAGCCGTCGATAGCATTGCGCATCATCACGACGAATTCACGACGATAGATTCGTCATTCCGTATTTGGGCTGAGCGGTTGCGCACGGATCTTGAAGCAGGCCTCGCGAAAGAGCGTTCAACAACGCAGGTTTAGCACTCTTATTGCGTGAGTGCTAAACCTGCGGTATAATAACCATATGACCGATCGTCAAATGCAGATTCTGGCCGCGATTATCGAACAGTACGCCGAAGTGGCGTCGCCTGTTGGCAGCGTCACGCTCGCCAAGCTGTTCAACGTGTCAAGCGCGACGATTCGCAGCGAGATGGCCAAATTAGAAGAGCTCGGATTTATCGCGCAGCCGCACACGAGTGCCGGCCGGATTCCGACCGACCAAGGCTATCGATTTTACGTGAATGCAATCAACGAGGCGCAGGTGCAGCAGCCGCCGCAACTCGATCGCGGTGCGAGGGCGATCGAAGCACGGGTAAATACCCATAGCGATCGGGCTGATCGAGCGATTCGTAGTGCGGTTGATAGCCTGGTGGAATTAACACAGAATCTTGGTCTGGCAACTATTGGCGACGAGCTGTATATGAATGGTATCGGCAATCTGTTCAGCCAACCGGAATTTATGCAGGGCAACCACGTGCAAGCAGTGGCGCGCCTACTCGACAACCTTGAACCATGGCTGCGTGAAGCCGCACCGAACGAACCGCTCAACGTCTATATCGGCAGCGAGAATCCTATCGGTAAAACCAGTGGCGCCAGCCTGATCATCAGCCGGTTTCGCTCGCCGTACAGCGACAGTAGCTATATCGGCGTACTAGGGCCGACTCGTCAGAGCTATGGCAAGGTCATGCGCCTGGTGCGCCATGCCGGCGCCATGCTTGAAGAAGTATTATAACAGTGAAGAGGGAGTAAATCGTGGCAAAGAACGACGATGTAACTGACGCGCAACCAGAAGAAGACCGTTGGGAAGAGCAGGAAACGAACGACGAGCAGCAAGCTGCCGATGTCTTTGCGGAGTTAACTGCTGATTTGCAGCGGACACGGGCTGATTTTGAAAATTATCGCAAGCGTGTCGAAGCTGAAAAATCGCAGGCACGCTCGGCTGGTGAAACGGCGGCTATTTTGAAGCTTCTCCCTGTTATTGACAACATCGAACGAGCGATTGCGCATGTGCCGGAAGATCTGCAAGACAATGTCTGGGCCAAAAGCGTCGCTGGTCTGACGAAACAGCTTGATAAGTCACTCGAAGGTCTGAACGTACGGCGCATCGATGCTCAGCCGGGCACGACATTTGACCCGGAACTACATGAAGCGATTCAGTTCGACGAAGACGCCGAAGGTGATAGCGAAGTCATTGCCGAAGAACTTCAGGCGGGTTATACGCTTGGCGGTCAGCCTATTCGTCATGCGATGGTGAAAGTGACGCGGCAGTAGCGGTTGCCAGTCGTTTTTTGCGCCGTGTGACAAATGTTGCGACAATCACAACGACAATCACAACCAGCAATGGTATGAGAATCACGAGGCTGCTCTGAGCGAACAGCCCCGTATTCGGTGCGCCAACCCCTGATGAAGTGGTACATGTACCGTAATCGTTTGAGCCGTAGCTGCTGTCTGATGCGTCCGTACAGTTATATGTTGCTGCCATACTATTGCCATAATAGCATAATAGTTATAGTATGTAAGGGCGTTAACTTAAGAGATAAAAAAGAGGGAAAAGAGTATGCCACATTTAGGGACTCCGGAGCTTATTATCATTTTACTGATAGTCTTGCTCTTGTTCGGAGGTAAAAAATTGCCAGAGCTAAGCCGAAGCATCGGTGAATCGATGGCTGAACTGCGTAAAGGTGTGAATGGTGATTCGAAGAACGAATCAGCCGATTCAAACAAAGCAGAATAATTCTTCACCAAGCAATCACGCAAAACTGACGTTTCTCGAACATTTTTATGAACTTCGTAAACGCTTGTTTTGGATTGCGTTGACGCTGGCGGTTACCACGACGGTCGGTTTGGAAATCAAAGACTGGCTGATTGCAGTGATCGTCGCGCCGCTCAAAGGTGCACGGCTTATCTATCTGACACCGGGCGGAGGATTCAGCTTTATTTTTACCCTGTCGCTATACTTCGGGGCACTGCTGACGATACCGGTGGTGACGTATCATATCTATCGTTTTTTGCAGCCGATGCTTCAAACGACGTCGCGGCGATTCGTGCTGACATTCGTTGGCGTATCGACCTGTCTGGCTTTGCTCGGTGCCTGTTTGGCATACTTTTTGGCGATTCCGAGCGCGCTTGGCTTTCTGAATGATGTGAGCGGTAATTCTATCGTGCCGAATCTGACAGCAGACTCTTATTTGCGCTTTGTTGTCACGTACACGGTTGGGCTTGCGGCACTTTTCCAGATCCCTCTCCTTATCTTTCTCTTCGATCACATCCGGCCGATTCCACCAGGTATTTTAAAGCGGACGCAGCGCTATGGCATCGTGGTATCGGCAGTGCTGGCCGGATTTATCACGCCGTCACCCGACCTGATGAACTATGCGATTGTACTGTTCCCAATTATTGGCGCTTATGAGCTTGGCGTGCTGGCTGTCTATATCCGCCGCCGCTTCATCCGTGGAAAGAATACGGCTCAAGTTTCTGTCGCAATCAGCCAGCCGGCCGTGGAAACGACACCGCTTACAGCAATCATCGAAGGTATTGCGGCCGACACCGAAACGCAAGAATCTGTTGAGGAGCAATTTGTCCCAGAACCGGTCGAAGTACTGGCGCAGGTGGCGACGCGAGAACCGACGAGCGAGCCAGCCATTCCAGTCGTCAGTTCGTCTCCTGTTGAGCCTGCTGTCGTACCAGCTCAAAATCATCACATCGTTGATATCCAACCGATGTCTCAGCAGCAAGCACCTGTCGTGGCGCAACCGCAGCCACGGGTACTGCCTACAAAAAACCGCAGCATCGATGGCGTGAACCGCGTCCCTGCACGCTACAAAACCGACGTTCATGTTCCGACGCGTCAAGACGTGCAAAAGCCAAAAGTTTCTCCGCAAAAATCTATCGACGGATTCTTGACAGCCCAGGCATAAGCGTGATTTACTAGCTATAACACCACGCAAAAACAAAAAAATAAGAGGTAACAACCATGACAATCAAACGGCAAATACATGTGCTTCTCAATAAGCAGATGGACCGTCAGGATTTTCTGAAACACGTTGCGATAGGCGTCGTCGCCTTGACGGGCGCGGGCGCTGCCTTGCGTCTGCTCGCACCAGAAAGCAAACCAACCCAGACAACTGCGAGTTCTGGTTACGGAGGCTCGGCATACGGGGGAGAGCGACCAGGAAAAACAGTCTAACGATCTACCAACCACAAGGGCGGAAGTACAAATCTTAACCACCATATAAACTGAGGAAAACTCAAAAACAAAGATACTAAGTCGCAGTAAGGAGCCACCACGCCTGACGAAGCGAGCCAACCGTACAGAGAGTACGAAGCGGAATAAGGCAATGGGACTATTCAAGAAAAAACACCAAGCAGACAACACACAACTGACTCCTGATGAGCAGGCTGAAAAACAAATTATGCGCACGCATGCGCGCGATTTGGGTACGCACTTTTTATGGTTTATCGGTTCGGCTGCCGTGGCGGCGATTATCGGCTTTGAATTCAAAGACGTGATTCAGGGGCTGCTCACGATGCAGCTTGATGATCTGCATTTGGTTGACTTGCAACCGGTCGGTGATGTCTGGTCATCGGTTGCGATCAGCCTGTACGTCGGCTTGTTCATCGCGATGCCGCTGGCTGCGTATCACGGGTATCGCTTTTTGGAACCACTGCTCCAGCGTGGCGGTTTTTTTGCCGTGCGTCAGCTGCTGGCATCACTTTTGTTCGTGATTATCGCGTTACTCTACGCTTTTATGGTGACTGTGCCGATGGCGCTACATGGACTGATTAGCAACGGCGCCGACGCAGCACTTTCAAACGTCAGTACGCAGTCGTTTCTGACGTTCGTGATTATGAATTCACTGATTGTCGTGGCGCTTTTTCAGCTGCCATTTATGGTCGGCTTTCTAGGTAGCATCAAGGCGGTTTCAAAGCAGGGCGCTTGGTGGTTGCGGGTCATCGTGATGCCAGTAATGATTATCATGGCTGCGATCGCAACGCCGTTTACGACGCTAGGGCGCAGCGCTGCCGGCGTCGGATTGATCGTTGCACCGGCTATCGTTTTGTTCGAAGCAGGCTTGCTCCTTGCACGACGCCGTGCCAAACAGGCGGTGTTACAGGGTGATACTCTACAGGAAAAATATCGTCACGAAGCGCAGGAGCAGGTAGCAGAAGAATCCGAAGAACCACAGGCGCAGCAGGCACCTGTGCCGCGGCAAGTACTGTCAAGCGATACGTTTTTTGATGCGATGCTGCAAGACGACGATCGTGAAGCATTGCCCGCCGCACCGGCGTACGCCGACTTGCCACCGTCGATCGAAGTTTGGAGCGATGAACCGGAACCGGCCGCTTTTGTGCCGCAGACGCCGCAGTACACGCCGACCCCTCGACCTGTTGCTGCCAAGCCGGCAGCGGTGCAACCTGTGGCCGCAGCTGCACCTATCCGACCGTTTAGCACGCTGCAGCGACCGACAGTTCGCGTGGCCGTACCTGTCCATGCGCAGCCTCGCCCAGTGAGCCATACGCTAAGGCCAAGTGATTCACCAGCGTTGCGCAATCCTCATGCGCCACAACCAACCGTGCCGTTTAGCATGGCGTCGCCTCGCTATCGCGTTCGTCCGATCGCGCTGTAGCGGTGCCGTATAATAGCACTATGTTTGTCCGTGTCCTGCGTCTTATTTTAATCGTTGCGCTTGTTATGACGGTCACGATGCCGAAAGCGCATGCAGTTACGACCAACAAAGACCAAGGCCTGACTATCACGCCGATTAGCCAAGGTTTGTCCGGTAAGGCTGGTGAGACCTTGCATGGTTCGGTATCGGTGTCAAATTTTAGCAGTAAGCCGCTCGGCGTGATCATGTCGACGAAGCAGTTTACCGTAACGGACCATAGCTATAACTATACGTTCGAACCCTTGGTCTACGATTGGGTAACGATGGAAAATCCCGGCATGACACTGCAGCCATCGGAAACCAAAAAGGTTGATTTTACGGTAACGATTCCGTCAGTTATCGCGGCAGGCGGTTATAATTTCGCATTACTTGCGACAGCACCGCTGACTAGCGCAAGTACGGGTCAGGTGGCATCACTGCTCTATGTGCAGGTTGATGGCGCGGGCGTACAGCGGACGAGCAGTCTGCAAAACGGTCATGTACCACTGATCGCTTTTAGCGGAGACATTCCGTTCCGCTATGGGATTGCCAATACGGGTAACGTGGCTTTCGATGCGCAACTGAGCGCTCAGCTGACAGGCGTGTCTATGAATTATGCAGTAGCAGCGACGAGTCGTACCGTCGTACAGCAGACCACACGCGATATTCAGGGCACGCTGCCGGCACCGTTCTGGCCGGGCCTGTACAAGGTAACATATGGGTACAAGCCGGATTATGCGGCAAGCGCGTTACTCGCGAGCGCGTATGTACTGTATGTGCCGTTATGGTCGATCGTGGCAGTCGTATTGGTGGTACTTATAGCCCTGCGCTTGTGGCAGCGCTATCATCATAAACGGCAGGCTTAGCTTTCACCGGCGGCCGTGTAGGTAACGCCGATCGAGTAAGTGCCGGCCGCTTGGTTGGTGTCGAGTGCTGCGCCATAGGTGACAGCCGTGTCATCACCGCTCCCGAATGGTCCACTGGCGCTTTTGAGCAATACCTGCGACATGGTTATGCCAATGAAATCGGTAGTCGAACCAGTGGTATTGTAGCCCCAACTATTGGTCGCAAGCGGTGCGGCGCTGGTATTACTGCTGGCTGCAAGCGAATAGGCACCATTGTCCATGGTCGTGCTCGATGTACCACTGACAAACAGCTGGTAGCCAACGACATCGGTCGACGTAACGGTGACCGTATGCGTGGCCGAACCGCTAAAGATGCCACCGCTCAGCGTCGTGACGATCGATGGGTTACCGCTGACGGCGATGCTGATACTCGTCAAGTCCCCGTAAGGTACCTGCGTACCATACACGCCCGAGCCGAAGGGCTGCGCAAATGCCGGCTGCGTACACACACAGCCAATCAGCAAGGCTGTTACACCTACAATGTGTCGTCTGCGAACCATAAACGGCTTCATGTGCTTCATTATAGCAAAATGCTATTGTAAAGTGCTTGACATTCTGCTACACATGCGGCACTATAAGAGGTAGCATATAGCATAATAATTTTAGAAATAAACATATGAAAAAGATCATCAATCAAAAAGTCGGTGCGATAAGTCTCGTTTTTTCAAGCGTCGCGATTTTGCTGTCGCCCGTTGTCGCATCGGCAGCCACAGCAAATACGACCGTGAGCGTGGACGTGGGCAGTACGCTGAGCCTGAGTTCGACCGGTGCGGTCAGTTTTAGCATAACGCCGACTTCCGGTGGTGTTGAATCAAGTGGTAGCGATACGGTCACGGTCAGTACGAACGACACGGCTGGTTATACCCTGAAGCTCGCCGATTCCGACGCGACGACTACGCTTGCCAGCGGGTCAGATACATTTACGGCAAGTTCAAACACCTATGCATCACCAACGACATTGGCAACTGGAGAGTGGGGATATGCGATACCTGGCGGTGATTTTAGCGGGTCCTATACGACGGAAACAAACCAGGCTAGCAGTTCGTTGAAATGGGCTGGTGTACCTGGTTCGAGCAGTCCGCAAACGATCAAGACTACGGCCACGACGGCCACCAATGATACGACAACCGTCTGGTATGCGGCTGCAGCTGACTCTTCGCAGCCGACCGGTACTTACACCGATACGGTTACCTACACCGCGACAGCAAATTAATAGGAAGCGAGGCCCACGGCACGCAGGAGAGGACAGACGTACATGCACGTTGCAGCTCACTACCGACAGAAAATGCAGCGAGGTACGCTATTTCTTGTGGCTGTATTCGCCGCTCTGAGCGGACTGCTGCTCAGCTTTCAGACGGCTCACGCGGCTGCATCGCGCGAGAGCATCACACTGTCGCCGACCAGTGCCAATCTGACGATTGATGCCGGTAAATCGGTTTCGGGCAAACTGACGATCGTTGACGACGGCACGACCGATTACGATTTCCTGGTATACGCCAGGCCCTATTCGATTCAGAACAATAACTATGATGACCCTAATTTTACGGCCATAACAAATACGGCCGATTCCTACCAATGGGTGCAGTTTCCGCAGACCAAGTTTCACATCAAAGCCGGCCAGACAGAGTATGTGAACTACGTTGTCAGCGTACCGGCAAATGCGGCACCTGGCGGTCACTATGGCGTGATTTTCGCCGAGGTGCAACCGACCGGCACAGCGGCAGGCGGCACGATTACGACCAAAAAACGCGTCGGCATGGTCATGTATACGACCGTCAACGGTGCGGTAACACTCGCTGGTACGTCTGCAGGTAGTTCGGTACCGTTTTGGCAGGCCGAAGCACCGCTCCATACGACGGTCGCCGCAAAAAATACCGGCAACACGCACTTTACCGATACGGTGCAGCTGACGGTCAGCGACCTCTTTGGTCACGCGAAGTATCAGGCAACCAAAGAATATGTCGTGCTGCCACAAACGACTAGGACGATGAGCGTCGACTGGCAGACGGCACCGTGGTTCGGCTTGTACAAAGTTGCTATCCAACAAAAGTTTTTGAAGCAATCTACCACAACCGAAGGCTATGTCCTCATGATGCCGCGCTACATACCGGTCGTTGTGATTGTGATTGTTCTGATTGGCGGTACGTATGCTGTCCTACGCCGTCGGAAAAAGTAGTCGGTTGTTTGCGCGAGCGCTCGCTGTTTGCGTGTTGCTCGCCATGAGTGGTGCAGTGCAAGCCCATGCCCAATCGGTCGTCGGAGCGACGATTTGCACGGAAGCCTCATCAGTCACGCTTGATGCGCCGGTCAGCGATAGTGTCGTGACGGCACCGACAGTCCCCTTGCAGGGTACGGTCAGTCAGGCAAGTCAGATCGAAGTGCGTATCGACGGCAGTTTTGACAGTTCGATTCCGCTCAACATCGGTCAGATGTCGTATAACGGTTCGGTGCAGCTAACGCCTGGTACGCATACGATTGAAGTGTCGGCAGTCAATATTTGCCCCGGACCCAACGACACGGCTTCGGCTGTCGTCACGTATTCGCAGCCTCCGCAGCAATCATCGCAAGGTTCGCAAACGCAGACGGTCGTGGGAAATGGGCAGGGTGCCACCGTCAATACGGCAACTTCATCGCCGTTACCACAGCCGGGACAACCAAGCTGGGTTTCACACACGCTCAATACGGTCGGCCAGCCGCTCGAAGCAACTGCCCGTTGGCTCAATATCGACCTTGGCGCCGGTGAGCAGGGCCAGGTAGCCGGCGGCATGCCGGTAGGGCGAACGATCGGCTTTACTCTTGGTGTCGTGCTGGTGGTAAGTAATCTTATCCCTGCGGCACTATACACCGTTGCAACGCTGCCGGCCGTCTCGGGCGCCGTACCTGCGTTTGACGCGGTTCGTCGCTACAGACGTTTTCTGCTGGTCGGTGGCCGCCTCGCTGGCGCGCTGCTTATCCTTGCCGCATTGTTCCTCTGAGCCTCCATTGTCCTCACGCTTATCATACGGTATACTGTCTCTAGAAAGTAGGGGAAATGGATCGAGCCAGAGAGTTACTTTCCAAAGAGATGACTCGTCAGGAGTTTCTGAAGACCATCGCAGTGGCTATTTTAGTCGTGGTCGGTTTTGGCAACTTTTTATCCTATCTCAAAACGCAATCTTCGCCATCCGCACATCGTTCGACGGACTCTTCCGGGGGTGGCTTTGGTTCGAGAAAGTTCGGAGAATGACCTGTGTCAACTCCGCAGCGTTTACCGATTGTTGGCCAAGACGATGGTACTTGGGGCAATATTCTCGACCAGTACCTCAGTAAGGAGCATACCAACGACGGTACGGATAATGCAGCGAACGGTGGTCACCAGCATATTACGATTACTGCCAGTGACGGTACGACCGGTACGGCACCGATTACGTTTACCTCGGGTACCAACCTTACCACGCCGGCAGCCGGCGCCATGGAATACGACGGTAGCTATTACTATTTAACGACGTCAGCGGGGACACGCAAGAAAGTTGCGATTTATGACGTATCTGGTGCAACGGGCGACATTTACTATCGTGATTCGTCGGGTAATTTTAAACGGTTGGCTGCGGCGAGCGATGGCACTATCTTGACGCTGGCCAGTGGCGTGCCCGCGTGGACATCAGATTTGAACGTCGATAGCCTTAACGACACGTCGGGCAACCAGCAGTTCGAGACGAGTGATACCGATATGGTCATGAATGTCGATATGGATATGGAAGGTCATTTCGTATGGAACATGCATGATCCAACGGATGCGCAGGATGCCACAACGAAAATCTATGTCGATAACTTAGTCATAGACGAGCGGAGTGCCGCAACGACCCTAACTAGTAAGACATTGACCAATCCAACGATTAACAATTACACCGAAGGCGTCGTCGCGATCGGGACGGTCACCACGGCGAGTACGATCAGCTTGACAAGCGGTACCGTGCAGACCGCAACGCTCACGGCATCGACTGCCTGTACCTTTACCATGCCCACAGCTGTGGCCGGCAAAAGCTTTACGCTGTTTCTGAAGCAAGCGGCGACAACTGGCGGCGGCACGGCAACGTTCACCGGCGTCAAATGGCCAGGTGGCACTGCGCCGACCATTACCGCGACGGCTGCTCAGATGGATGTTCTGACTTTTGTAAGCGATGGGACGAACTGGTACGGTACGTTCATACAAGGATTCACGCCATAATGTTCATGCCAAGGAATATCATGTTTACCGAACAGGTACTCAAAAAGTCGTATAGTTATACGTTTTCGGGTACGACCAAGCCCGCGTCCATCATCGATGTGGCCGTCGATACCGGCGCAGGCACGACGACGGTGTCGGGCGGTGTGATTCGCGAGGGTAATAGCAAAACGACGAATGCGACGTATTTTACGGCATCTATTTGGGGTGTCCAGATGGGGACGAATTACTATAGTTCTACGGTAAACAGCGGTAATCTGAATTCAACGAATCGTTTTGTCGGTGTAGGCATGTCTGACGCGACAGGAGACAACATCATATTTTGTGCCGTTCCTTCACAAAATGGCGGGTACACATCTATTATTTCGACAAGAATCGCGGGCGGGGCCCGGACGACCCGTGCGACTTCAACCTCGACCTACGTCAGCGGCACGCAAACCGTGGCCTTGATTCCAACGATATCTGCTGGCGTCTATACCTATACCGTCTATGTGAATAACGTCTCGAAGTTCTCGTGGACAGACAGTGGTGGCGTATTCGGTGTACCTGGTAAATATCCTTGCGGCATGTTTGGTCATATTTATTCGAGCGCACAATACGGTTCGCCGGGTATCTCTGCCTACGCCGCCGCCGACATATAAACCGAGGCTTGTATGCTATAAATTAGCACTCTTGACATGAGAGTGCTAGTTTTTGTACACTAAATATATTGGCAATCTACCATGTAGAGTGCTAAAATGAATACAGAATACAGTTATCGAATGAAAGGGTACATTTATGGGTAAAATCATCGGAATCGACCTCGGTACGACCAACAGCGCTGTTGCCTACATGCTTGCTGGCAAGCCAGAGGTTATCGCCAACGCCGAAGGCAACCGCACCACGCCATCGGTTGTTGCAATCAATAAAAAGGGCGACCGTTTGGTCGGCCAAGTGGCGCAGCGCCAGCGCGTGACCAACGCTGAAAACACGATTTATGGTGTGAAACGCCTGATTGGTCGCAAGTTCAGCGACGCAGAGGTCAAAAAAGACATCGACATCATGCCGTTCAAGATCGTCCAAAAGGGCGACGGCGTCGCGGTGACGATGGGCGACAAGGATTACACGCCAGAAGAAGTATCAGCTATGATTCTGAGTAAGATCAAGGCTGACGCGGAAGCCTTCCTGGGCGAGAAAGTCACCGAAGCGGTTATTACCGTTCCTGCGTACTTCGATGACTCGCAACGACAGGCAACCAAAGACGCCGGCAAGATCGCTGGCCTCGAGGTCAAGCGCATCATTAACGAGCCAACCGCAGCTGCACTGGCCTATGGTCTTGAAAGCAAAAAGGACGAAAAAATCGCGGTATTCGACCTTGGTGGTGGTACGTTCGACGTTTCTATTCTGGAACTCGGCGACGGCGTGTTTGAAGTCCGTTCAACAAACGGTGACACGCACCTTGGTGGCGAAGATTTCGACAACCGTATCGTCAACCACTTCATCGACGTCTTCAAGAACGAGCAAGGTGTTGACCTGAAGGGCGACAAAGCTGCCATGCAGCGCCTCAAAGACGAAGCCGAAAAAGCCAAGAAAGAGCTTTCGAGCACCAGCGAATACGAAGTCAACCTGCCGTTCATTACCGCAGACGCTGATGGTCCGAAGCACTTCGAGTACAAGCTAACCCGTGCCAAGTTGGAAGAATTGGTCAAAGATCTGATCGACCGCTTGGCCGAGCCGGTCGAAAAAGCACTTAAGGACGCTGATTTGAAAGCAAGCGACATCAACGAAATCGTCCTCGTGGGTGGTATGACCCGTATGCCAGCGGTTGTTGAGAAGGTCAAGAGCATCTTTGGCAAAGACCCGCTGAAGGGCGTGAACCCTGACGAAGTTGTGGCTGTCGGCGCGGCAATTCAGGGCGGTGTGTTGCAAGGCGACGTCAAAGACGTCCTGCTGCTCGACGTGACCCCACTGAGCCTTGGTATTGAAACCATGGGCGGCGTCAGCACCAAGCTGATCGAACGCAATACGACGGTCCCAACCAGCAAATCAGAAACCTTCAGCACGGCCAGCGACAACCAGCCGCAAGTTGAAATCCACGTGCTGCAAGGCGAGCGCGAAATGGCCAGTGACAACAAATCGCTTGGTACGTTCACGCTCGACGGCATCGCGCCAGCACCACGTGGCGTGCCACAAATCGAAGTCACCTTTAACATCGATGCCAACGGTATTTTGAACGTGACTGCCAAGGACAAGGGTACTGGCAAAGAGCAGTCGATTACTATTCAAGATAGTGGCAATATGAGCAAGGAAGACATCGAAAAGGCACAAAAAGAAGCCGAACTGCATGCCGACGAAGACAAGAAAAAGCGCGAAGCGGTAGATAGCAGGAACCAGCTGGAAAACGGTATTTATCAGGCAGAAAAGATGCCAGATGAGTACAAGGACAAGATTTCTGACGACGATAAAAAAGTCATTGAAGAAGCTGTCGCCGAGGCAAAGAAAGTCAAAAACAACGCCGATGCAAGCAAAGACGAGCTCGAAGCTGCCGTCAAAGCACTGAACGACAAAATCATGCCAATCGGCGCTAAGATGTACGAAGCAGCAGCGGACAGCAAATCGGAAGACGACGCTGAAAACGAACGCGACAAAGCACCTGAAGACAAAGACGAGCCGGTTGAAGGCGAAGTTGTTGACGAAGAAAAATAATCTCGCAACAAGTATTAATAAAATAACCCCAGACATATGGGGTTATTTTATTATGCAGGAACTTATCGTGCTCTAACTGCTTTTTGATACAGTGTCGGCGCCAAACTCTTTGGGTCGTATTTTTTCTTGAGTTGCTTATAGGCTTTGCCACCATAGCGTGCGTCAAATGATTTTTCGTCAAGGAACGTCGATGAGTAGAGCATCTTGATGCCGTCGTGGGCAAAGGTGAAGTCGTCCATGATGCGTGTATGATGATATGGCGAATCAGTAGGCTTGCGTTCGACAAAACTGTAGCTGCCAAGGTTCAAATACAGCTGGTTTTTGGGCATCGGGTAAATCGTATTGTCGTGTGTCGTCTTGGTTGGGGCACTCATCAGCGGTTTGCCGTCGAGCGACAGGTTGTCGAGCGCGTAGTCGAGCAGCTCCTCGGCGTACTTCATCGGCACTTCCCAGTCCTGAATCAGTTTTTCCAGACGCTCATTTGTGCCGGCATTACCAAGCTTTTCCTGCAGTGCTAAGTAGCGAGCGTAGAAGGCAGAGCTGCGCATACGCCGTGGTGCCACGCTGCGAAACAGGCTATAAGTCTTTGTTTCAGGGATCGCCCAGAACCATTCGGGGTCGTAGCGGAACAGATACTCTTTGGTTGTCAGGTAGATCGTGCCAGGTTTGCTGATTTGCCGGTAGAACACCGTCTGACCATAGATACTCGTCACGTCTTTGGCCGTATTGGTATCTTTGCCGGTCGTAAAGTACAGCTGGTCTTTACCGTAGATCATGCTTTCCATGTAGTCGATCGACGGGTCTTTGGCGGTTTTGTTCATGAGTGATACTAGCTCGCGCGTATTTTTGGCCTGCACCGTGTCTAATTTCACGAACTTTTTGACCGGACGCAGTTTGATTGTGGCACGCAGAATATAACCAAGCGTACCATAGGAATTACCGAGCGCATGGAACAGGTCTTTGTGCTCGTTCGTTTCACTTGCGGTTACGATCCGGCCGTCGGGCAGCAAGACGTCGGCTTCCAGTAGGCCGTCGTGCACAAAACCGAACTTGTAACTGTTAGTTTCGATACCGATGCCGACAATCGCGCCACCAACCGTGATGCGCTTGAGCTCGGGTGTAATCAGCGGCGCAAACCCGAACGGCAGCGTAAAATCAACGATCTGCTCGAACGTCGTCAGACCCTGGACTTCGAGTGTTTTTCGTTTGGTGTCGATATGCAGCGGTTTGTTAAAATCGCGCAGGTCAACCTCGCGTCGGTCGGCTTTGTCGCGGCCGTCGTAACGAAACAGATTCGAAATCGTGCGTTTTCTGACACGAATCGGGCGGTCGTTGCCCGCCAGTTCGGCGGCTAACTGCTGCATCTGTTTGTGGTGGACGTGACGACGGTCGGTCACGATTTATTTGTACCAATCTTCGCGGGTCAGTGGCAGGTCGTTGTTGATGCCTTTGGTAAAGACAAAGTGTGACAAATCGATGCTGCCGTACTTGAAGCTGCCTTCGGAACACGCCAGCCAGAAATCCCACATGCGGTAGAATTCTTCGTCGAACATGTCGATGACTTCTTTTTTGTGGGCGTTGTAGCGCTTGCGCCATTCGTGTAGGGTGAGCGCGTAGTGCGGACGCAGATTTTCATAGTCAGTCAGGCGGAAGTTGTATTTTGGCAGCAGCGCGGTAATTTCGCGTGGCGTTGGCAGGTAGCCACCAGGGAAGATGTATTTGTCGATCCAGGCATCGGTTGCCCATTCGCCGTTGCCGCTGATAAAGTGCGCCAGGCTGACACCTTTTGGCTTCAGTAGTTTGTCGACAGCCTCAAAATACAAGTGATGGTTGCCGCGACCGACGTGCTCCATCATGCCGACAGACACGACGCGGTCGAACTGCTTGCCGTTGACGTGCTTGGGCAGATCCTGATAGTTCATGAGTTTGAACTGTACGAGCTTGTCGACGCCTTCTTTTTTGGCGCGTTCATTGGCCCATTTGACTTGCTCTTCGCTGAGCGTTACGCCAATACCAGTGACTTGGTACTTTTTGGCAGCGGTAATCAGCAAATCGCCCCAGCCACAGCCGAGATCGGCCAGGCTTTGGCCTTTTTCAAGGCGAAGCTTTTTGAGCACATAGTCGATTTTATCTGACTGTGCCTGTTCCAGCGTGTTGGTTGGCTTGCGGAAGTAGGCGCAGGTGTAGAGCATGCTTTCGTCGAGCCACATCTTGTAGAAATCATTGCCTATGTCGTAGTGATGCGCGATGTAGCCCTTTTGCTTGGACTGTTTGTTGCGATTCAGGCTGCCTGATTTGAGTGCGCGGACCAACGCTTTCAGATTATTTGGATTTTCGATGCCGATGCGCACGACGTCGGTCAATGGGCCGTCGACTTCGATCAAGCCTTTGCTGTAGCCTTCGCCGACACCAAGTGAGACGTTGCGGGCCATGCGGCGCACGACGCTCGGGTCTTTGATCGTCATGGTGATGTATGGCTTTTCTGGGCCGTAAGATTTTTCGCTACCATCCCAGTAGCGAACTCGCACACCGCCGTGACCAAGTCGCGACAGCACGCTATTAAGTAATCGTTTCTCCAACATGCGCCTAATTATATAGGTACCTAAGTATTTTTTCAAAAGTTTAGGTTAAGGAAAGAAACAACGCAGCCCAAACCATGCCAGGGTCACTTCGGTAAATTGGTGAATGGTACCATGAGCCGTCGGGATTGACGAGCTCTGGATAGGTGCCGTGCCGTTCGATAAGCGCCGCGAAACTGTCGTATTGCCGCTGATATTCGGGCCGGTCGTATTTTTTGAGCGTGTGGAGGTAAAATGTCGCGTGCCAGGTCCAAATGGTCGTGCCAGTGTAATTGTTCATCAGGAAACGCCCCATACCAAAGCGATAGTGGAATTTGTACGGCTGCTGGCAGTACTGCAGCGGGTAGGGTTCATTCAGCTTGGCTTTGTTGATGTAGTCGAACGTTTTGTCAGCTTTGTCTTTATCGTCGACAACGCCCAGGAAAAATGGCATCAATGCGGATTCGGCACTGAAAATGTTGGTGACGGCGTCGGCTTTGAAGAATTGGCCGTTCCAGTAGTGTTCGATGAGCGTGTCGCGGTACTGTTCGGGCGTAAAGGCGAAGCCCTTGAGGTCTAGCTGTCGGACGCAGTGCGCCATACGGCCGATCAGCGCCTGCGCGTAGGCGCTGCGGTCGTAGTAAACTGCGTCGCGCATTTCGGCATAGTGCATCGTTTTGAGATTGCCGGTGGCTGGGTCGAGGAAGGTCTTGCTGTAACGGCGCAGCATGTGCTCCAAAAACCGATGTTCCATTTTGTTGAGCGGGTAATTGCTAACGACCAGGCAGTGCAGCAACCACGGGAGGCTATCGACACTCTTTTTGGCCGGTGCGTTGAACGTATTACCAGCCTTGTCGACGCAGGTCGTGACATCGCCAGCGCGTTGGTACTGAAACAGCGCCCAGGAAAGCGTATGATGCACGTGTTCTTTATAGCCAAGCTTTACCAGCGACTCGCAAACGGTACCGAAATCACGCATCCAAAAAAAGTTAAAATGCCCCAAACTGGTGCGATAAAAGTCACCTTCCCAGAGCTGTTCGACGATTTGCTCACAGATTTTTGCGGCGCTGCCTTCGAAATACTGATCAGTCGAAGGAAAATAACGATTGAGTATCTGACGTGATTCGGCGTGGAGCGTCCCGAGGATGCCACCGATTCTGCGGATAAGCTTTTCCATGGTTGCAGTATACATATATGACAGCTTATGCGCTACTCTGTACTCTGCAAAACAACGCTATTCCTCTTATGTCTGTTGTGGTATTGTAATAACAACATGTCGCGACTTCCACAGCCAGGCAGTGATAACGGTACTTGGGGTGATATTCTGAATGATTATCTGCTCCAGTCTCATAATGCCGATGGCACGATAAAGGACGGTGCTATTTCCGAATCAGCTCTCGACCTGGCCACTCAGACCAAGCTCAATGCGACTACCGGCACTCCTGACTGGTCTGCTATTACCAACAAGCCGACAGTCGTGACCAATCTGACAAGCGAACTTGCGGCCAAAGTTGCAACTACCGTTACGGTGAATGGTCATGCACTTGGTAGTAATGTGACAGTGACTGGCGATGACGTATTACCGACCCAAACGGGTAACGGCGGCAAATACCTCACGACGAATGGCAGCACGGCGTCATGGGCATCACTGACAACGACACCGATTCAGTTTTCAGCAGCGGTCGCGCTCACTGGTGTCACGCCAACTGACAGGGCATATGTTGCTCGCACGCTGACCGGTGCGCGCATGCGTACGGCAAGCGCACCGTCTGGTTCAGCGCTAACAGTACAAGTACAGCATTGGGACGGTTCGTCCTGGACAACGATCGGGACGCTATCGATTGCAAGCGGCAGTACGGTCGAAGCGGTTGCATCATTCTCTCAGGCGCAAACAGTCGGCAATATGGTCCGCCTGAACGTGACATCTATCGGCTCGACGAGTGCTGCGACAGGTGTGGCGGTCGACGTGTTATGGAGCTAACGCGTGGCGAAACTTGAAACACTGACCGATAATTTCACGACTGCATCATCGGCAAACTGGTGGGGGTATGGCGAATATGGCTCTGACAGTCCCGTTGTTACAAGTGGTCGGCTTGTTCTCACACCGACCTCTGGTTATCCCACTTTGAGTTCTCAGTCGACGTATGATTTGACTGCGTCGTTTGCCATGGTGCAATTCGTGCAAAATGCCAATGTCGGTTTAGGGTCGATTACCGTTGAGTTCGGTGTCAAAGTCGATAGTGACAATGCGCTGCGCTTTGTCGTTGCGGGAAACACCTTGATTTTTCGCGAAGCGATTGGTGGCGCAAATAGCGACACGTCAGTTACGTATAGTAGTGCGACCCACAAGTTTTTCCGTATTCGTGAGTCAGGGGGTACGGTTTATTGGGAAACGTCTGCCGATTCGCTGGCTTGGACGACGCAGCGCAGTAAAACGACGACCCTGACACTTACGGCTCTGACGGCCTATTTTATGGCAGGCTTTTGGGATGCGGAGACGAGCGCGGGTACGGCACTCTTTGATAATTTCAACTTGCAGTCACCGCCAGCATCGTATACTGGCTGGACAGTTGGTGGATTAGCGATGGGCGGTGCGGTTGACGGCGGCACGATCGAAGCACGCAATTATTTTGATACGGCTAGCTGGCTCTGGGATCCGATACCGAACAACCCCGTGCTCGATCCAAATTCGGCGGCGATCGTCACGTCGCTTGCTTCAACGGATGACGGTGCGCTGCGTGTAGCTGGCATGCATGATTATGGCGTGACACTTGTCGGTCCGACAGGTATTGACACGAATACGCCACGGTACGATATTACGTTTACGAACGACCCGGCCTGGGGTTCGGATCCGTTCGGCAGTGATACGATGCCGATACCGAACGGCACGCCGATTCCACCGGGTACCGATGGCCAGATCGCGGTAGCTGATCCGACAACGAATAAAGTCTTTTCGATTTGGCAGGCCACGGATTCCGGTAGTTGGGGCGCCAGTTGGGGTGGTGAGGTGGATTTGCACGGTGATGGTCTCGAACAGGCTCCGGCAAGCTCAACCGCGTCGCAGATTTCACGTTATGCCGCGGTCATACGGGCAAGTGAAATCGCAGCCGGCCAGATTCCGCATGCGTTGTTTTTTGCAACCGATATGGCCGACCCGTCTGCTTATCGCTATCCGGCAGGTAAAACCGATGGTGATAATTCGGCGGGCGTCAGCATTCCAATTCTGGAGGGTGCGCGTGTTCAGCTTGATCCGTCTATAGACGTCGAGTCGATTCCTGGCATTACAGCCGGAGAAATTGCCGTTGCCAAAGCGTTACAGACGTACGGCGCATATTGCGGTGACAAGGGTGGATCGCGCATGGCATTTAGCTTCGAGTATCAGAACGATGGTAATCCGGGCCAAATCTATGTTGATGCAGGTCTCCAGTGGGACTATTTCGACATGAATCATATCCCGTGGTCATCGCTGCGTGTGCTGAATTCTTGGGACGGTAGCTAGATGATCGCCCGCACCCATGATGTCGCCGCCGCTTCGACGCTTTCGAATCACGACCGGCAAGTTCGTCGAAAAATGTATCGTATTGCCACTGTTGCTCGTACTCTTAGTGGTGATTTGCACGATTTATTATGCTGATTTCGTCACACTCTTCCACGGTCGTATTACCGGGTAGGCAAGCCGGCGAAACGGCGCGCTCGCAGCACGCCAGAACAGATAGCCGAACGAAGCAGGCATGAGTACTATATAGGCGAGCTTTTGCCACGTGTTCAGCCACGGGTGGCTGACGATCGCCCAGGCAAGCCACAAGCTGAACATGCTGATATAGGCTGCGAGGTAGCTATATTGGCCGGCCGCCACGGCGACGTAGGCGACATACAGCAAAAGAATAATGTTGCAGCAACCAAGCAGCCAGGCCAAGGTGGCGTAGCTATGATCGCGATACGTCCCAGCAAGCGGGCTTCGCGCAATGAACGGCCGGTTGCCTGTTGTCGGTCGAACGCGTAGGACATCGCGCAGCTTCACAAGTGGTAAATCGGCGAACGATGCGTATGTGGCGAAAAACTGTCGGGTCGTCGTGGGGAAACGTTGCAATGGGATAAGCTCGACAAAACGTGCCTTCGGTTGATCGTATAAATGACTTGCGGCATCGCGCAGTGCTGTCGGCGGTAACGTACTGTCGTGCCGAAGAAAAAGCACCAGATTGTGAGGCTGGTCGCTTGTGACGACGTGTCGGTACTGGCGATGTAATTGTTGTGGCGCTGTGCCATGAACTGCGACATATGGCCGGTGGCGCCAGCGTCGTGCGTGCGGATGAGCGCGTCGTACTTTTTCTTGATGAATCGTCTGCAGGTCGTATAGCGTCACTGTAACGATTACCAGGCAAAGCCATGCACCAACGAAACCAAGACAGAACAGTATGAGCTCACTCATTGCACGCTCGCATAAGTAAATATAAACATGGTGCGCCACTGGCTGAACACGCCGGAACACGTCTGGACGACAAGTCGTGGTGGTCCGTCGGCTAGGTCGTCAAGGATTGACGTATCGGTCGGCGTGTAGTCGTGAATATTCGACAATACGTAGTTGAACGTTCGCCCAGTATCTGTCGACACATGTGCCAGCGTGCCGATCGGCGGGTGGGTTTGGCTGATCGCGCCAAAAACCGCGTCGGTACCATGGCCATAGATAAAAGTCGTGCCCTGTCGGGTGTTTGCAGGCGACGATATAGTGGCGAACTGGGCTTCGGTCTTGCTCAGCGTCCAGCTGTCGGTATCTGGGTCGTACGAACCATCGATGAGCGGCAGATCGATGCTGGTACCGTCGATGCTGATACGTATCGGCTTACCACTGATAACAACGGGTGCCTGCAGTGGTTTCGGCCGCCGTACGACAGGTTGTACGGCATGTACCGGCGGCACTAAAAAACGGGACGATTGCAGTATGCCTGCCATCGTCCCGATAGTCAGTATATAGAGCAGGCTGATGCTTGCGACAAAGCGGATTTTTCGCAGCACGCCCCCGGGCTCCTATTTGTTGCCGATATGGCGATAGGTAGCAACGGTCAGGCGGCTGAGTACGACGACGCCAGCGGCAATTGCCAGGCTCAGACCGATAATCGATGCCGTGTCATTACTCGCCGTGTTTGGTAGCGACGCAGCTTTCGTAGTCGGAGTTGGTGACGGGCTTGGTGACGGACTGGTCGTACTCGTGCCTGTCGATGGTGTGCCACAAGATGCACCGATAGCTGTCTGGGTACCGTTGTAATTCACGACTGTACCAGTATTAACAGTACCTGTGCCAGTTGCGTTGCCGCTGTTGGCATCCTGGAAAGACACATTACCGACGATTTCGCTGTTGGTACAGCTAATCGTCGTCTGCGTGACCGTCGTACAGCTGATGTTGTTGGTGTTACCGTTGCCCGTGTTGACGATCGTAATGTCATTGCAATCGACCGTACCGGTCGGAACGCTTTGTGCGCCGGCTGCAGCACCCATAAATGTCACACTTAAAAGTGCCGCCATAATAATTTGCACGAATTTCTTCATAAACTATAACTCCCTCGCTTACTACTTTGTTTCAGTTATACACCAATAAAATATATATGACAATAACAAAAATATATTATATACATAAGCACTATGAATGTGACTGAATTGTTACTCATTTTGTGTAAGATTTTAGACAGTAATTGGCTTAAGCTCCGACTAAACTAAATATGTCCAGACAAAAACTTCTCAAAAGCTTCAGGAGTAAAAGCGAATAGGGGGTAGAAATGCGAGAATATGTATCACTGGTTTGGCGGCGTGCCGTGGCAACTTTGCCTCAGTCGGCAGCTATGCGAGTATTTCTCCTCAAACACCGCGCATATGCATTTGCGATAGCCGCGGTGTTTTTAGTTGCGCTGACGTCGGCACTGGTTTTTGCCAGGAACATGGCGATCGCATCGGCTGAAACAGGTGCCGGCTCGTCTGCGACGACAACTAAGACATCCGTCAGTACGACGACAAATACCACGCAAACACCGGAAGGAGCAACGACAGTGGACACGACAAGTCAAACGAATCCAACATCGGGCAGCACCGAGTCGTCCGACTCGCAGTCGCATGCCAGTACCAAGGTTACGGTCAACAGTCAGCAGATACCTGTGCCGCAAAACGGTACCGTTACCAAAACCGTCCATAGCAGCGACGGCTCAACGACTGTCAACGTCACCTCGAATAATGTCAGCAATGGTGATGCCAGTTCAAGCAGCTCCACGAGCACTTCACTAAACGTGAACACGAATACGCAACAGGATACGACGCACGTGGATATTAAAAGTTCATCACAGTAAATGCGCCTGGTCGATCGATCTCGGGCGCACTTTAGCGGCACTCGAGATCGGGCGAACACCCGACAAGAATAACAACCCAAAAGGAGGGACCTAATATGAAAATAGCAAAAACAGCAGGTGCCGTAGTGACGTCACTTGGGCTCGTGGTTGGCATGTCGGCGTTCGCCGGCGCAACTTCTGGCAACTTTACAAATAGCGGTAATCACAATACGAATACCGCAACCGCAACAACGACCACGACGACGTCGTTGCAAAACAATAACAACGCCGGCGTTTTGAACGCGAATCTGCAAGCGGGTGCAAGTGGTGACGCACATGTCCGCGGCAGTAGCAGCAAGGGTAACGCAACAACCGGTAACGTTTCCAACGCGAGCGATACCAGCACGGCGATCACTGTCAATAACAGCAACTCAAACAGTGCTGCATTGAAGGGATCGGCGGTGGCGGCGCCTGATACGTCGGCAACAGTAAACAATTCTGGCAATCGTAACCAGAATACCGTTACGACCACGACGACCACCACGACAAACGTTCAAAACAACAACAATGTCGGTGTCGCAAACGTGAATCTGCAGCTGGGCGAATCCGGTGACGCAAGCGTTCACGGCAGCAGTAGCACTGGTAGTGCCACGACTGGTTCTGTATCGAACACCAGCAAGACCAGCACCACTATCAACGTCTCGAACTAACCAGCACGAGACAGTCGGGAGGGTGGGGCTAACCCATCCTCCCGCCCAGGACAACCAGTGATTCGCTACGACAAAGGAGGCGCCCAATGCACAACATGAAAAAGACGATGAGGACGGCAGTTTTATACCTATTTTCAACTATCCTGATCGGTGGTGTGCCATTGGCCGCTTTCGCTGACAGCTCGGATGCTTGTATGGCTGCGGGGCATAAAAACGATCGTTGGGCGACAGATCCGACGACCGAAAAATGTGTGAAATTATATAAAAAAGACGGAACGTACGTCGGTCCGTCATACATGGCACCACAGCCAACACCAACACCGACTCCCACTCCAACACCAGATCCCGCTGCGACAACCAACGATACGCCAGCGGCCGATACGACCGTCCAAGATAGCGGTGATGCCAATGCGACCGATAGCACGAACGCGACGACTGGTACGTCCGACACGACGGATAACACTGGCGTCACGGTAAACAATCAGATCGGCTCCACCGCCACTAGCGGTAGTGCAGACGTGCAGGGCAATAGCAGCACCGGCAGCGCCACTAGCGGCAACGCCGATACGAACGCGACTGTCGTCAATAGCGTTCATTCGACGATCGATGGCGGCAGTACGGGCGTCGCGAATTTTACCTACAACATCAACGGTGACGTTGTCGGCGACATTACGCTGAATGGCACTGGCAGTACTGCGAATGCCAACACCACGACAAATCTGAACAGCAGTACGACCGCCAATAACAGTGCGGCGATTACGAATGACGTGAACCTGAACTCGACATCGGGCGACGCGACCGTCAAAGGCAACAGCAGTAGCGGCAATGCGACCAGCGGCAATGCCAATGCAGTGGCGAACATCCTCAACTTGATAAATACTATCATCGCATCGAACCAATCGTTCGTCGGCACGATCAACATTTATGGTAACCTGAACGGCGATATCTTGTTGTCGCCGGAATTCATCCCGCAGCTTATCGCCAGCAACAATGGCACCACGACAGCGGCTGGCAATCTGGCGCTCAGTACGAATCTGAACGATGACACGTCTATCGTCAACAACGTGAACCTCGCGGCGACTTCCGGTAGCGCGACCGTTAAGGGCAATAGCAGCACCGGCAACGCCACGAGCGGCAACACGCAAACGAATTTGACGATTCTCAACCTAACAGGTCATACGGTCAATGCGTCGAACAGCCTGCTCGTGTTCGTCAATGTGCTTGGTACCTGGGTCGGCATGATCGTCGATGCGCCAGGTGCCACCGCTGCCGCGCTTGGCAGCGGCATCGTGAGTGACACGACCAACCTGACCGACACGACGGCGATTAATAACGCGGCTGCTATTACCAATAATATCGATCTGTCGGCAGTGTCCGGCAATGCCGGCGTGACTGGCAACAGTAGCACCGGCAACGCCACGAGCGGCGATGCGACAGCCAGCGCCAATATCGCCAACATCAGTACCGGTGTCTTCAATCTCTCTGGTTGGTTCGGCGTGCTCTATATCAATGTCTTTGGTACGTGGCTCGGCAGCTTTGGTATCGATACGTCGGCTGGCACGATTACGCCCGTCGGTGGCATGGCAACGTCCCAAACTTCGGGTACGATTGCCGGTCCGGCGTTGCACTTCGGCTTCACGCCAAAGACGTCGAACCAACAACAATTTTCAGCGCTTGCGCTAGGCGGTGGGGGTAGTGGCGGCGCTAACGCGGCAACCAGTGCCAACGCAGGAGCGCTACTCGCATCAACCACGCTGCCGGCTCATCCTGCGACTTTGGGGCAGACACTCGTTCCAACGCTCAGTCCAACCGACGATTCATTTTCGACCATCCTGATGATCGCTGGCTTTTCAACTGCGGGCGTATCTGGCGCGTGGATGCTGGTTCGCCGGCGCATGGAAATGCGATCTTCGTCGCTGTAAGTAACAGATACAAACTAGCACTCTTGAATATTGAGTGCTAGTTTACTATACTAGTAACAGATATGGCAAAACGCGATTATTATGAAGTATTAGGTGTTGGCAAAACCGCCTCGGCCGACGAAATCAAAAAGGCGTTTCGCAAGCTCGCCGTGCAATACCATCCGGACAAAGATGGTGGCGACGAAGAAAAGTTCAAAGAAGTCAACGAAGCTTACGAAGTGCTCAAAGACCAGCAAAAACGCCAGCGCTACGATCAGTTCGGTCATGCCGGTGTCGGTGGTGCAGGCGGCGGTGGGGCCGGTGGTGGTAACCCGTTCGAAGGTTTCGGTGGGTTTGGCGGCCAGAACGTCAACTTCGATTTCGGTGATGGCGGACTTGGCGACATCTTCAATCAGTTTTTCGGTGGCAATGCTAGCCAGTCCACCCGGCCGCGTCGTGGCCGTGATGTTGAGGTCAGTGTCACGCTGACGTTCGAAGAAGCGGTTTTTGGTGTTGAGCGAGACGTTGAGCTGACGATCGACGACGAGTGTGAGCACTGCCACGGCACGACCGTCGAACCAGGTTACGAAATGAAAACTTGCCCGACATGCGGTGGCAGCGGCCAACAAATGCGCGTGGTCAACACGATGTTCGGTCAAATCCAGCAAGCAACCGTCTGCCCGACCTGCGAAGGCCGCGGCAAAGTACCCGAAAAAGCCTGCACCGTTTGCCATGGCAAGGGCACGCAGCGTAAGCGCCAAGACCTGACCGTCAAAATCCCGGCCGGTATCGATGATGGTGCAACGATCCGCCTCCGTGACCGTGGCGAAGCGGTTGGCGGCGGTGGGCGTGGTGACCTGTATGTTCATATCCGCGTCAAAGCGCACAAAAAGTTCACGCGCGAAGCCGACATCGTCCTGTCTGAAGAGCATGTCAGTATGATCGATGCGGCGCTTGGCACCGAAATCGATGTTGCAACTGTCGACGGCATGGTCCGTATGAAAGTCCCTGCCGGTACGCAAAGCGGCACCGATTTCAAACTGTCCGGCCACGGTGTGCCGCATCTGCGCTCCAGCTCGCGCGGCCCGCACATCGTCACACTGACGGTCGACACCCCGACCAAGCTATCCAAGCAGCAAAAAGAGCTGTTGCAACAATTCGACGGCAAGAAAAAACGCGGTATCTTCTAAATTTGACACAAAGTATCGTAAGTTATATAGTCGCATATATATTTGAGAGTGGCTATGACAGAAATCCTACAACCATCACAGGAGCAGCAAACAGACATCACGCCGGAACTCACGCTGTATTATGGCGAGCGTTTCCGCAAAACCGGCTGGGCGGTCATGCAAGTTATCGAAGCAAGTGATTACGTGCAGGCAATCGACCGATTCTCCGATAAACCAGTACAAAATATGAGCGCTTGGACCATTGGCGAGTTCGACGGGACTGACAGGTTTACGGAAGATCCTATCAAGGTCGCGTTATTCCTTGTCGAAAATGGAACGATCATGACAAAACCGAAATCCGGCTTTACACACCCGTCGGCGTATAACCCTGGCGTCTATGGTGAAACAGAAGCGGATGTCTTGCGCCTTCACGATGAGCTCATCGGCCTTATCGATGATGAGCAATTCCGCAATGAACATACGCTCTCTGGCAATACGTTCCATGCCCCGTCAAAGAGTGACGGTCAGCGCCTCTAGAGGGTATTGACTTCATACTAGTATTTATGCTATAATATAGGTTATGGAATACAAAAGAGAGGGTCTCCTTCTTCCTGAATCAACTCAAACACCTGATGACTCATCTCTTTATCAGAGTTTTGAAGCTGCGCACCTCGATAACACAGAAGTCTACAGAAGTATGTCACCGGAGGGTGAACGTAAGCAAGCGATTCTGGAGGCATTGCGAAACGGGCATGACACCGATTTTGCGGCGCCTGCATCTTCGGATGAAATACCACTCACTGATCGTATTGCCGCGCTCAAACAATGGAAGCGTGAACTTATTGCTGATATGGCGATTGATTCTGAAATAAAACAAGCCTATCGCTGGAAGGTGAACGAGGATATTGCGAATTTGTCGATGCTTGAAGCTTCACGCGCCGGTAACATGAATGCTTTTCGTCGTTGGAACAAATATATTTATGGCGAACCGGATGAAACGATATATCGGGCTGCACTCGATTGGGTGGCTCATGACGCGGAGAACATCGTTGCATCTTCGGATAAGCCTTTGGCTGTCGAATCGGCACGGTCGGTCCTTTCAATGCTGGATGGCCAGCGTGGCTACAGAGAGCTACTCGCTCCTGACGAAGAGACGTTCAAAGCTGTTCAGGATGATCACATGCGAGAAGGCGGCTATTACGCCTTGTTGCTCGATGGCGTATCTTTGCCAGATGGTAAGGTGACACCTGAGACAGGTGATACGGCATTACGACACATTGTCAGCAATAATTTGCAATCCGATTACGAAATTGTCGACGCGCCAGGTGCGGCGTGGAGCGTCGTTCATAGCCGTCATGAAGTTGAGCGGCCAGCAACGTATAACATGCCGACGAAACGTTTTGTTGGGTTGGGCATCGGTCATGAAATAGGGCGGCATTTGCTCGAGCGTGTCAATGGTCTCCGCGGTCCCGTGCGCTTGGCTGCTGCAGGTTTGGACCGCACAGAATGGGGCAACGAAGGTCGGGCAATTGCGAGCGAGATCGTCCCGTATGAGTCGTTCGATGAATTCGGCAAGCTTGTGCGCTGGAGGGATATTTTGCGGCGTGATATCGCTATCGGTTATGCATGGGGAGTCGGCCAGGATGAGCCGCGTACCTCAAAAGAGGTCTATGCGTTCATGAACGCTATCGATACGATGTACCAGGCAAAATTGTCCAAAGATGATGAGCAGACGACACGCGACAAAGCGCACAAAAAAACAGGTGACTTATTAGTGCGGGTACTTCGTGGCGTGGACGGTAAGCAAGGTGGTGCCTACCTGAAAGACAAAGTATACTTGGAAGGCCATGTCGCGACGTGGTTGACTGCCGCACAAAAGGGTGCGCGGGCAATTAGTGATGGCGATCTTGGTAAATTCGATATCAATAATCCAAGGCACATTACGTTGTTACAAAACAAAGGTCTTCTGCCGAAGGATGAGCCATGAGCCGCCACTATCCTATAGCTTCGCACAGCTACTTTCATGTGACGAATAAAGCCGAACAAAAGCGGCATTTTTTGCGTGGTGCAACCGCCCAGCCGGTATTTGCCTATCATGATATGTTTGACACCGTCGTCGTCCAGGGCCGGCTTGACGGTGCATCTGAGGAAAGCGTTGAACGGTCGCTGCAACTTGTCCTTGCTGGCGTCCGTATTCAAAAGCAAGAGCCGAACGAGAGCGATCTGCAAGAATTTCGTCGACGTAACGCAGAGATTTTTCAGGAACCGACTCTTGAGCTGACAGCCGCGATACTCGGTCGGGCAAGCCAGATGGTCACGACGGAAACGACAGACCTATGGCACTACATAGCGCAACATGTGCCAATTCATACAGAGACGCGTGCTATTATTCCTGACCACGCCATTTTTGCAATGTATAAAGACTACTTTGACCGCTATGTCGATACCACTGGTCAGAGCGCAAGTCTGATCGATGAGTTAGAACACGCGCTTGACACGACCGGACTCATGCGTAAGGGCTGGTCGCTGCGACTCATGAAAGATGCCTCGCATGCAAGGGTCAATCATCATAAAAAGACGATTAGCGTAGGTGTGGATTACGTACCGCGTACACAAAAGGCAAAAAAACGTATTGCCATTCACGAAGTATATGGTCATGCGCTGCGTGGTCCGCAGCAGTCTCTCGCAGAAAGTGAGGGCTTTGCGATACTGCTTGAACAATTGCTTGATGATCATTTTAAATTTCGCCGCGCCTACAGATATCTGGCAATTGCGCTTGGCTGGGGTGTTGATGGCAATAAGCGTACGTTCCGAGAAGTACATGAAATCATTTGGCGTCTGATGGTGATTATGAGCAGGTATACAGTAGACAATGCGAAAGACTATGCATTTCATGAATGTGTCAGGGCATTTCGTGGTGGCCGACCCGATATAGCTGGGATGGTGTATCTGAAGGATACAGTGTATTTGGCAGCAAACAGCGCCATGTGGCACAAGCTATGCGCGGACAAGCTAGAGTATAATGATTTCATTGACATTATCGAAGGACGACGAAAGGTACTTGCATGAAAGTTGTGATCATTGGTTCTAAAAACCACGGTACGAAAAACGACCCTGTCGTCCTGCGAGATTCACTCAATGAAGGCTCGCTAACTGCGACCGTGCTGTATTGGGAAGATTTGGTGTTTACGATTAAGACCAATGACGTCCGTGTGACGTGTCAGGGCCAAGACGTGTTTGCTGGTCCGATAGATCTTTTGATTGGCGTCGGATGGTATAAAAAAGCGTTGAAAGATGTCGCCTATGCGCTTGGGCTCGTCGCAAAGGCGAAAGATGTCGCTATCTGGAACAGCGAGGTGACGCAGCAGCGTTCGACGACGAAGCTTTCCTGCCTGGTGCAGCTTGCATTGTCTGGTGTCGAAATCACTGAGTCTACTTATTCTCTGAGTTCAACGACACACATTCACGCAATGGCATTGCCGTTTATCGCCAAATCACCCACGGCAAGCAGAGGGCGATCAAACTATCTTGTGAGCACGGAAGAAGCGCGTGCTCAGATTGTGAAATCCAACGACGAGCATCCATATTTGATACAGCCATTTCTACCGAACGATCATGATTTGCGGATACTCTGTTTTGCCGGAGAGCCGAAACTGGTCCTGAAAAGAATGCGCACAGAGGCTGCAGAGAGTCATCTTAACAATACGTCGCAGGGTGGTTTGTCAGAGTGGGTTTCCCTGCAAAGCGTACCGTCGGAGCTATTGACAATATGTCGTAAAATTTGTAAAATAACTGGAAGAGAATTGGCAGGCATAGATTTTATCCCGGATGCCCAATCTCCTTACGGCTACAGCTGCCTTGAGGTTAACGCCTTGCCTCAGCTGACGTCCGGTACCGATGTAAAGAAAAAAATGACCGTTCTGCACGACACGATCGTTGCGCTAAAAGAAAGGAGCCGACAATGAAAATAGGTATTATTACACGTGTGCCGGGTTATACCGTGCGACGGCTTCGTGAAGAAGCGAAAGCGCGTGGTCATTCGATTAAGGTCATTCGGTATCCTGAGTGTTACGTAGAAATCCAACAGGACAAGCCGACAGTATCGTACCGTGGCCAGGAACTGAACAACCTGGATGCGATTATACCGCGTATTTTACCCGGTATGACATCCTATGGCGCAGCTATTATCCGCCAGTTTGAAATGATGGGAGTTTATACGCCCGTGCGTTCGATCGCGATTACCCGTTCACGAGATAAGCTGCGTTCATTGCAGCTGCTCAGCAAAGCACAGGTCGGCATTCCAAAAACCGTGTTCTCGCGCGAGACTGATGCGGTGGATGACCTGATTGAACGCGTCGGCACGCCGGCTATTATCAAGCTAACATCGAGTACGCAGGGTAATGGCGTCGTACTTGCCGAAACGAAAAAAGCGGCAAAATCCGTTATCCAAGCGTTCTATGTCAATGATACGAGCTTTCTTATTCAGGAGTTTATCAAAGAGTCGGCAGGCGTGGACATCCGGGCGTTTGTTGTTGGTAATCAGGTCGTTGCGAGCATGCAGCGACAAAGTCTTGACGATGACTTTCGCTCTAATATTCATCAGGGTGGAACTGGCAAGGTAATAAAGCTGACCGAGGAAGAAAAAAGGACGGCGCTTCGTGCAGCGAAGGCCATGGGTTTGCCGATCTGCGGTGTCGACATGATGCGCAGCGAACGCGGACCGTTGGTGCTTGAGGTGAACTCGGCGCCGGGGCTTGAGGGTATCGAAACGGTAACTGGCCGCAATATTGCCGGTAAGATTATCGAGTATATCGAACTGAACGCCAAGCGGCGTAACAAAAAGGACAAGGTCGGGGCATAGGATCATGCCGGGGTGGGTCAAAGTCGTTGGATTTTTCCTATTCGTGATTATCGGTGGGACGGTGCTATGGTGGCAGATGCAGCAGGACGAATCGCTGCTGCGGCTCGATGGCCAGAGCTATCACATCACGGTCATGCGGACCGATGCGCAGCTGCAAAAAGGCTTGTCCGGCACCAAAAGCTTGCCGCAGGGCGAGGCGATGCTGTTTGATTTTCCCAGTGATAGCCAGTGGGGCATGTGGATGAAAGACATGAACTATCCGATCGACATGGTGTGGCTGAACGACAGCAGGGAAGTCGTCTACACAGTCAAAAACGCGCAGCCGTCCAGCTATCCGAAAACGATTTTCAAACCGAGCGTTCCGGCACGCTATGTCATTGAACTGCCGAGTGGTACGATAGAGAAGACGGGCATCAAAAACGGCGATCCGGCCGGGTTACCGTCGGAGATCAACTGACTATGAATATTGTCTATACCGTTTTGATTGTCATCATTCTTTTGTTTGTTCTGGCGTACTGGACGCGGCGGCGGTTTGGGGTGTTGGGGCTGGCACTTTGTGCAGGATATTTGCTTTCTGGCATGTGGACCGAACAAGTCACGCCATACATACAAAAAGCGGGACTGGTGGTGGTCGCGCCGCCACTGAGTAGTATTGTCGCGGCTCTCTTGATTTTATTGCCGGCCGTTTTGCTGCTGTTCAGCGGGCCAACGTATAGCAAAAAGCTGCAACGAATCATCGGTGCGGCTTTTTTCGCGCTACTGGCAGCTGCCTTTTTGTTGGCACCCCTTGGCAACAGCATGTCACTCGATGACATGGGTACGTTCTATTACAACCTGCTGGCCGACAATAAAACGGTCGTTATCACGGCGGCCATCGTGTACGCGTTGTTCGATATTTTGACGCTCAAAACGCCAAAACTCAAAGAGAAATAGCCCTTACCTCACCAAACAAAAAACGTCGACCGGTAGCGATAATGTCGACGTTCTTTGCTTGGAGGGTCCAGTGGGGCTTGAACCCACGACACCCTGCTTAAAAGGCAGGTGCTCTAACCAGCTGAGCTATGGACCCGAATTGTTTAGGAACCGCAAATGCGGACTTTGCCCAGAATAGCACTTTACAGGGGTGTTTGTCAATCTGTTGGCGCAGCTTCTTTGTCGACGAACCAGTGGACGGTGCCTTCGTGGGTGGTAATGATACTCGTGGCAAGGGCAATCGGGAGGCTGAGGCCGGTTTGAGCGGCTGTAACGGCCTGTTTTTTGTCTGCGCCGCTCGCGAGCACGAGGGCGTTTTGTGTCCCTTGGAGCGCGCGTAGGCTGAGGCTAATGCGATCGCGCGGCGGTTTGGGCGAATCATGGATCGGTACGACAAGCTCGCTTGATGGCGACAGACCGCCGTGTTGTGGAAAGAGCGAGAGCGTATGTCCATCTTCGCCAACGCCGAGCCAGAGGACGTCGAAGCGGGGGAGACCGTTATCGATCGTGGGAAGGTTCGCAAGCTGCTGGTTGTAATCTGCGGCGGCTTGTTCGGCCGATAAGTCGGATTGCGGACGGATCTTGTTGGTTGGCAGAAAACCGATAATGGCATCTGCGGCTTGCCAATTGTTGTCCGGACTGTCAAGCGGGCCGATGCGTTCGTCGCCCATGACAAGCGTCACTTTGGACCAGTCAAGCGCAGTGGCGTGGTTGGCAGCGATGATTTTGTACGCAAGTAGTGGTGTGGAGCCACCGGCGAGTACCCAGATTGCGCTGCCGTATGTATCGATGGCTCGATGCAGTAATTCGATACTGGTTTGGGCAGCGGCTTCGGCGAGTTGCGTTTTATCGTCGAAAATCCTGAGGTTAGTCATACGCATAGTATACACTGGGTCGTATGCAGTTGTGGCACTTACGGCGCAAAATTCATACTTCGTGGCTGATTGGGATAGCGAGTGCCGGTCTGGTGGCGGGCACAGCGGCGGTGCGGCTAGTCGACCAGACGATATTTAGTAGTGTTGCGTGGTTGGTGCTTGGCATCGTATTGCTTGGCTTTGCATTGTGGCAGCGAATAGTCGTGCTTGTGCCAGTGGTGATTGTGAGTGGACTGTTGATTGGTGCCTGGCGCGGCTCGATGCTCGGCTCGCAGCTGGTCGTGTACAAAGGACTGATGAATCATAGCGCGACCGTTTCGGGCACGGTCAGTGATGATCCGGATGTCGGACAAGATGGCAGTACGACGATTCGTCTGAGTCATGTGACGATTGATGGCCACAGAGAGCCAGGAAAGCTTTGGGTGAGTACGCGGGCGAAAGCGACGATAAAACGCGGCGACAGTGCGACAGTGGCCGGTGCGTTGCAGTCGGGATTCGGCAGTTACGCGGCGGTCATGTATGAAGCTGGGCTTAAAAAACTACAGCGGCCGCAGCCGGGCGATGTGGCGGGGCGGGTGCGTGATTGGTTCGCGGATAAGATTCGGTTGGCGATTGCGGAGCCGCAGGCGAGTTTGGGGCTTGGCTATTTGTTGGGGCAAAAGCGGGCGCTGCCGGCGGACCTGCAGCAAGCACTTGTCGTGACTGGTCTGACGCACGTGGTCGTGGCAAGCGGCTATAACCTGACGATTCTGGTGCGCCTGGCGCGGCGTTTGTTCGTGAAAGTGTCGAAATATTTGGCGACGCTGTCGGCGAGCGTGATGATTTTGTCGTTTATGGCAGTTACCGGTGCCAGTCCGAGCATGTCGCGGGCCGGGCTGGTATCGGGCCTCAGCTTGGCAGCCTGGTATTACGGCCGGTCGTTCCATCCGTTGGTGCTGCTGCCGTTTGCGGCGGCCGTGACGGTGCTGATCGATCCGACCTATGCCTGGAACGATTTGGGTTGGCAACTGAGCTTTGCGGCGTTTGGCGGTGTGATGATTTTGGCACCGCTACTACAGCGCTACTTTTTCGATGATAAAAAGCCAGGCACGGTGCGGCAGATTTTGGGCGAGACGATTAGTGCGCATATCGTGACATTGCCGGTGCTAGTGCTGGCGTTCGGCCAATTCAGCAACGTGGCGATATTTTCGAATTTGCTGGTGTTGCCATTCGTACCGCTAGCGATGTTGCTGACATTTGTGGCGGGTATCGGCGTGCTGCTGGCGCCACAATTTGCAACGTTTTTCGGGCTGCCGGCGCAGTGGCTACTTACTTACATGACGACGGTGATTCACTATTTTGCCGGCCTTGGCTGGGCACAAACTGCACTGACGATTACGCCGTGGGTGGCAGGGCTTGCCTATGCAGTGATTGTCGGATTATGTATCTATCTGTGGCGTGCGACGAAGTACAATTTGCGTGATGCGAATATGGTCGAATGATGTTGTGCGTCGGACTGTCATCGTCCTTCATACTCCTCGTGCCGTCCTGGAGAATCTTGATGGCAAGCCTCAGGAATCTCCAGAGACGTCAGCGTAGATTGTTAAGTCGTATGAACGACGATGACAGTCCAACCGCAGTACCTGGCAAGCTGTCTCGGTATCTGTTATAATGAAAAAAATTACGTAATCTTGAGGTCGAGTATGTCAGGACATAGCAAGTGGTCAACTATTAAACGTGAAAAAGGTGCCAAAGACGCCAAGCGCGGCGCGGTGTTTACCAAAATTGGTAATCAGATCGCGATTGCAGCGCGTGGCGGGGTGGATCCAACCATGAACTCAGCGCTGGCGCTGGCAATTGAAAAAGCCAAGCAGGCGAATATGCCAAACGCCAACATTCAGCGCGCGATTGATCGCGTGAACGACAAGAACGCGGCGCAGCTGGAAGAAATCACCTACGAAGGTATGGGTCCGGCTGGCGTTGGGATTATCATCGAGACGGCGACCGACAACAAAAATCGCACCTTTCCCGAAGTGCGAAACGCACTGACCAAAAACGGTGGCCGCGTAGCCGATGCCGGTAGCGTGATGTTCCAGTTTGACCGCAAGGGCGTGATTCGGATAGCGGCGACAGGCGAGGATGCGCTGCTGACGGTTTTGGATGCTGGTGCGGAAGATGCCAGCGAAGACGATGGCGAGCTGATCGTATATACCGAGCAGAAGGATCTAGCAAAAGTACGGAGCGCGATTGTTGCGGCCGGACTGACAGTAACTGACGCGGAATTACAATATGTTGCGAAAAATACAATAGAGGTAGGTGAGGTTGAAACGGCCGAAAAAATACTGAAAGTGCTTGATGCGCTCGATGACCTGGACGATGTAGTGAACGTGCACACCAATGCCGATATCACAGCTGATTTACCAGAATAATATTGTTTACAATTCAAAATACCTACTGTATATTTTAAGCATATGCGTCTTGCTCGAGTGTTCATTGCCGCACTGCTTATTGTGAGCGGATTACCGCTGTCGACCGTGTTTGCTGACGAACAGCCTGATATGCCGTCGACAAGTGAAGTTATTCAAACGAATGACGATGATACGTTACCGACTCCGACTCCCTCGATTGCACCTGTGCCTAACATGTCTCCTGATGACTCGCAGGTGCCAGAACTTGCGCCTGCGATTATTACCGAAGTCCAAACTGGCGGCACCGATGAGTTCGTCGAACTTTATAACCCCAACGATGAAGCTTTGCCACTGACAGGTCTGTCGCTCTGGTATCGTGGCAGCGGCGCGACCGTGACGCAACTCGTTGATTTGAACGGCGTCGTGTTGCAGCCAAAAGCTTTTGCTGTGTTCGGACACGTGGCTGCTGTGACAAGTCCGGTGGTGAGTTTTGCCAAGGCATCGTATTCGCTGAACGACACGATCGGTGAAGTACTTTTGGGTACGTCGGCAGCAGCGGGCGATGTGCTCGACAAAGTCGCGTGGGGAAATGTGGCAGCTGCCGATGGCTACCTGTTCGACGGCAAAGCTGCCAGTGCCCCGCCGAAGAATAATTCGCTGCAACGCTGTTTTGTAGGTGACGCCGTGGCTATAACGGACCCGCGTGATACGAGCCAGGAATTTTTGGTTTATAGTAACGATCTGCCGACGCCGTTTGTCGGCGTGGCCTGCGTTTTGCCGGAACCAGCGCAACCGGTCAATATGTGCGAGGGGCTGCGCATCAATGAAATCGCGGCCAATACGACGGACCAATTCATAGAGCTGCGTAATGATAGCGGTCAGTCGCTGACACTTACCGGTTGCCAGTTGCAGACGAACCGCAGTAGCACGAAATCGTATGTTTTTGGCGATGAAACAGTAGCACCGGGCGAGTTACGAACCGTATACATCCGTGACACGCCGTTGACACTGACGAAAACGACGACAGGTGTCGTATATGTGTTGTCATCGGACGGTCAAACGGAAGTTGACCTACAAACATATAGCAATCTGGCAAGCGATACGTCATGGGCGCGCAACGATGACGGCACCTGGATGCAAACGTATGCCATAACGGCAGGTATGGCAAACAGCATGCAGGAATATCTGCCGTGTGATGAGGGTTACGTACGAAATGTCGATACTGGTCGCTGTAACAAAATCGTCGTAGCGACGACGCTCGCAGATTGCGGCGATGGCAAATATCGGAGCGAGGAAACCGGTCGTTGTCGAGCGATCCCGACAGCCAGCGTGCTGGCAGCCTGCAAACTCGGGCAATATAGGAGCGAGGATACGAATCGTTGCCGGAATATCGTGACTGCATCGGTGCAGAAACCTTGCAAAGACAATCAGTATCGTAGCGAAGAAACAAACCGTTGCCGTAATTTGCCAGTCAGCAGTGTACCGGATGCGGCATTTGCGGTGCAGCCTATCAAAGACACCGGTACGGCTTTTGTCGGCTGGTGGGCACTCGGTGGTGTGGGGCTGCTTGCGGCAGGCTATGGTGCGTGGGAGTGGCGCACAGAGATACGGAGAATTCTCCAACGATTGATACATCACTCCTGAGCCGAGTAGTCATGTCTTTCCAAGATTCGGTTTAGTATAATCGAAGGGTAAGAGGAGGGATTCGTGGAATCAAGCAAACCACCAACGAAAGCAATTATAGGACTGGTGGCGGCGGTTCTGTTGGTTGTCGCAGCAACGATTGTTATAAGTAGCGGCGGTAACAACGGGAAAAAGACAAACAGCACAGGTTCAAGCGTCGCAACGTCGACTGTGTCGACATCGGCAACGAGTTTCAAAGACGGCACGTATTCAGCGACCGGCTCATACAATTCACCAGGCGGCACCGAAACGATTGACGTCACGGTAATACTGACGAAGAACGTCATCACGAGCGTATCGGCTACGCCGCACGCCACTGTCCAAGAGGCGGCGGAATATCAACAAGATTTCATAGCTGGCTATAAACCATTGGTCGTTGGTAAAAAGATTAACGACGTATCATTGACGCGCGTATCAGGGTCGTCATTGACGCCACTTGGATTTAACGATGCCATCGAACAAATCGAATCAAAAGCCGCAGCCTGATTGGCGATTCGAAGCTATCGGCACAACATGGTCGATCGAAACAGTCGTGCCGTTGTCTCGCGCTATACGAGCGGATATTAGCGCAAGGATAGAGTCATTCGATAAGACGTATTCACGTTTTCGAGATGATTCGCTTGTTGCCCAGATTGCCAAGCAGACCGGTGAGTATGTTTTTCCTAATGACAGCATAAAACTGCTAGAGCTCTATCGTGGTTTGTATGATGCGACAAAGGGGGCTATGACACCGTTTATCGGTGATACGCTTGGTGCGTTAGGCTATGACAAAACCTATTCGCTCATGCCGGGCAGCGCACAGCCAGTCATGGCTTGGGACGATGTTATGCGCTGGAGCGGCACGACGGTAATCGTCACAAAACCAACGATGATTGATGTCGGCGCCATAGGCAAAGGCTATTTGGTCGATGAGGTAGCAATGATTCTGGAGGGGCACGGTGTCGACAGGTACGTGGTGGATGCGAGTGGCGACATGCGGTGTCGTGGTGATACGCAGACTGTCGGATTGGAGCATCCGTATGATACCAGCATGGTAATCGGCGTCGCGCAACTGCAAGACGCAAGTTTGTGTGGGTCGGCAACCAATCGTCGACGGTGGGGTTCGGACCTACATCATGTGATCGACGGACGAACGGGTCGGCCAACGCAGAATGTCGTTGCGACATGGGTGGTCGCCGCGACGACCGCGCTTGCTGACGGATTGGCGACCGCGCTGTTTTTTGTGGATGCCGATGATCTCAAAACAACCTATGACTTTGAGTTCGTTCGTATGTATCATGATGGGCATGTTGAACGTTCGGCGGGATTTGTGGGAAAATTGTTTCTATGAAAGACTTACGGCTTTGGCTCGATAATATACTTGGTCGTATAACGATGTACCGCTTGGTCATATATTGTCTCCTGGCAATTGCCATGTTTGCATTGCTCCTTATGGCCAACGGCTATCTGGCATATACGCCCGCGCATTTTTTACTTGGCATCGTTGTAGCTGTCGTGGCATCGTACGCGGCAAACCGGTTATTGGGCTGGCTGTTTGGTTTGCACCCGAATGCTGAGTCAGCGATTATTAGCGGACTTATTATCGCGTTGCTTTTTTCACCACCAGTAACTGTCATCGCAGGTGTGAAGATATTGTTGGTTGCGGCACTGGCGATGCTATCGAAGTATCTCTTGGTCATTCGTAGCAAGCATGTGTTCAACCCGGTCGCCATCGCAACTGTCATCGCGAGCATTAGTGGGTTTGCGTATGCATCGTGGTGGGTTGGCAGTCCGGCGTTACTACCAATCACCACTTTGGTTTCGCTGCTCATACTCTACAAGACCGAAAAAGTGCGTATGGGACTTTTGTTTCTTGTTGTATGTGTATGTATGATAGCGATTTCGTCATTGCAACAAAACGGCTTGTCGGCACAGGCACTTTGGCTGACGCTGACGTCGTGGCCGCTGGTATTTTTGATGGGTATTATGCTCAGCGAACCGCTGACGGCTGCACCACGCGGTAAGCAGCAATTGCTGGTTGCTGCGCTTGTCGGGATTTTACTGCCTTTGAATTTTCATTATGGCAGTCTGTCGATGACACCGGCGCTCGCGCTCATCGTTGGCAATGGAGTGTCATTTTGGTTCAGCGTGCGACGAACGGTGAAGCTACGACTCGTGTCGACCGAAAAGCGTGGACGCGATGTCTATGAATTCACCTTTGACACAGCACCAGTGCCGTTTTTACCAGGGCAATATATTGAAGTATCCCTTCCGCATAAACATGCTGATAGCCGTGGTATACGTCGTGTCTTTAGTATCATTGGCCAACCGAATGATGCGCAGCTTGCGATTGCGACGCGGCTGCCCCAAAAGCCAAGCAGTTTTAAACGTGCGCTGCTTGCCTTGAAACCAGGTCGGACAATATACGGCACACGAGTCGCGGGCGATTTTGTATTACCAGATAATCCCCGTACACCGGTTCTCTGCATCGCGGGTGGTATCGGTATTACACCATATCTGAGTTTCTTGCAGGCAAGTCGTGCGAAAAATGTCACGCTCCTCTATGTGGTGAGGAATAAAGAAGATATCGTATTTATCGACAAGCTACGTCAGTATGATGCGAGAGTAGTCATCGTCTCGCCCGATGACATGACATTGCCCGACAAGGAATGGTTACACGAGCGGGGTGTCCTGTCCCCGGCTATGCTTGGTACGTATATGACGCCCGCAACACACGTCTATATTTCCGGTCCGTCTAGCATGGTGGCGATAGCTCGTGAATATGCCAAGCAAAGCGGTGCACAGCATATCCATACTGACCATTTCACTGGCTATTAGCGTACAATAAGCTATATGAGAATCATCGGTATTGATCCTGGTACAGGTATTTTGGGTTTTGGTGTGGTTGATTTTCATAAAGGAAAAACGAAGCTCGTGACAGCTGGCGTGATTACGACGCCGGCGCATACGCCTATTGATGAGCGTTTGGAAGAAATTTTTGACGGACTGACAGATATCATTGCCGAAACCAAACCGGAGCTTATGTCAATCGAAAAACTCTTTTTTTCGCAGAACGTCACGACAGCGATTAGCGTGGCGCAGGCACGAGGTGTGGCGATGCTGACCGGCCGACGCGCCAAACTGCCGATTCATGAATACACGCCGCAACAAATCAAGCAATCACTCACCGGCTACGGCAAAGCCGATAAAAAGCAGGTCCAGGAAATGGTACGTCTGCAGCTTGGACTCACCGAAGTACCGAAGCCCGATGACTGTGCCGATGCGCTGGCTGCAGCGATTACGCATGCGATGATGAGCCGTACTACAGCGGAATAACACAAACGACAGCCGTGACAGCAGCTGCGATAATCGTCGCTTGCAGGTTCATGACCCGCGTCTTTTTCTTGTCGAGTGCAAGCGCCTCTTTGTCAGTAATCTGCACGATTTCGCCCGTATCGGCATTTTGCTGTTTTTGTGCGGCGAAACCAACGCAGAATTTGTTGTGTGCCTGCAGGTAACCAGTCGCTGCGATGAAAGCTGGGATGATAACGACAATGCGGAAAATCCACGATACATGCATGACGAGCGCGAGTGCGACGAGGATAATCGTGACGGCGAGACCGAAATGGCCGACCATCCGCCGTTTGCGGATTTCAACAGGGTTGATGTTACAGATGCCGGGGATGTAGTGAGTTGCTGTTGCCATACTATCTTTAGTATAGCAGGTCGTTCACAGTTTTTAGTGGCCGCTGGCGTCGTAGACCATCTTGCGTGGGAAAAGGAAGCTCAGGCAAAAAGCGATCGCACAGAGTATCCACACATAAATGACCGTACCATGAAAGGCGTTGGCAAAGTTCTTGGCATTTGCCTGTAAAACACTGTTTTCAATCGTCGTAGCGAGTGCTTTGGTTGCAGGTGTTGCTGGCTGCTGCTGATTCTGGTTATCGAGCTTTTTGCAGCTGGCAGGCGTTTCAGAAAAGTCTTTTTGGTTGTTGCGATCGATGTAGCAGGTCTTCGTCGCAGCGACAAGCTGTGCTTGAACGACTGTCGGTAAGCCGGCTTTGCTGGCAGCGCTTGTAATCTGACCTGAAGCGTCGTTGAAGCTGGTCGATGCGTAGCTTGTGATTTGTCCAAAGAAAATGACACCGATAACTGCGATACCGACAGCACCGCCAAGCTGCTGGATAGCGTTCATCGTGCCGCTCGCAGAACCGGCGTGTTTGCTATCGACATCTTTGAGCGCATTGCTGAAAATAGTTACCATGCACATACCCATTCCCATACCAATGAGCAGCAGGCCGATTGTCAGGTCGAACGGACTGGTGTCACGACCATGTGCATTAATGGGAAGATAAACGAGCCAAATGCCCAGCGCTAGCACCACTGAGCCGATCGTCATAAAGTAACGGCCGATGCGTGGCAAAAGGACATTTGCGAGACCAGCCATAACGATAGTGATACCAACAGCGACTGGAATGCCGGTCAGCGCTGCTTTGAGTACGTCGTAGCCAAGGCCGATCTGGAGTACTAACGTAAAGGTGAAGAAGAAGCCGAGCATCAGCATTTCGAACGCGATGTTCGCCGCCATGGCTTTCATGAACATCTTGGCTTTGACAAGTGCAGGGATAATCAATGCCGAACCGTCGAGCCGGTCTTTCCTGACTTGCCACCAGCCAAAAACAAGGAAGAACGGCAAAGACGATGCCATGACCCAGAATATCCAAGCTGGCCAATCAAGATCGCGGCCTTCGATCAGTGGGTAAATCAACAGGCCGAGGGCGATAATAATCAGTACGGTGCCGACAATATCAAGCTTGAGCGGATGCGGTGATTTGCCTTCGGGCAAGAAGCGCATACCAGCGAGAAAAGCGATGACACCGATTGGAATATTGATAAGGAAAACCGGTCGCCAATCGAGGCCAAAAATATTGAGTTTGATGAGGATACCGCCAAGAACCGGACCAAGTGACGCACTCAAACCGCCAAGCGCGCCGAATAATCCCATGACACCAGCCCGTTCTTTGGGCGTGTAGAGAATCTGCATCAGCGACATGACCTGGGGCACCATCAATGCGGCAGTTGCACCTTGCAGCAAACGCGCCGCAATCAAGATTTCAGGGTTCCAAGCGAGACCGCTGAACAGTGAGGCGACCGTAAAGCCGGCGACACCGCTCAGAAACAATTTTTTGTAGCCGAATACGTCACCCATACGACCACCAGTAATCAGCAGCACGGCAAAAGCGAGCGCATAACCGGCCGAAAGCCATTGGATAGCTGAATAGCTGGCGTGCAGATTTGACTGGATCGACGGAATCGCGACGTTGGTGATGGTATTGTCGACCAGGTCCATAACGAAAGCCAAAGCACCCACGACAAGCGCGATCGTCTTTTGGCGACTGGTAAATTTGCTAGCGTGATGATGAGCAGAATCTTCAGGATGGTCTTTTGTGGCCACGTGGTCTCTCCGTTTACTCTGTGATGATATCACGTTTCGTGAAGAGGATGATACCGGCAGCCAGCAAACATATGCCGATGCCAACGAGCCACGCGACACCACTCCAAAGCGGTGATTTCGATGGATCACTGGGGATGTAGTAGAGCAGCGAGGTTTTTTCAATCCAATCACTTAGCTGGAACAACCCACGGACAATGTCAACGATGAATGCCCAGGCGACGACCACTGTCATAACCGCTACGGCGACGCGCGGCAAGATGCCGTATAAAAAGGCGCCAACTCCCAGAACGAGTACGATACCCGCAAAAGCACCGGCCAAACTGCGCAGAGTATCGCTCAGGGATAGGCCGATGTCCTGCGCGTTGGCGATGGCGAGAATCACGGCGACCGAAATGAGCGCGATGAGAAGAATCATCGTGGCAAGAACGACAAGCCGCCTTGTGAGCCAAGTCGTACGGCCAACCGGCGCAACCAGTATGTTATCGAGGTATGACTTGGCTTCTTCACGACGAATGCTGCCAATTTCGAGAATCGTGAACGCGAAGAGAACCAGTCCTAAAATCATGAATGTGGAACCGATGAAGAATAATTTGATTTGATCTACCGACATGGCACCGAGCGAACCGAGCGACAATGACGTGTCGTGCAGCAGGTCTGATACCGTGCCCGACAATGCCGCCATGAACGACACGAAGCAGAGCGTACCGACAAGCCACCAGAAAAACGTCCATTGCTTTTGGCGGATCATAAATGCCAGTGGCGAACCAAGCAGGTAAAAGCGTGAGCGAACTTCTTCGGCTTGGCGTAGCAAGCTGACGCCATAGTCGCGTCGGGCGGCCCAGACGAGACCAAGTACCGTAAACAATCCGGCGAAAATAAGCGGCGGAATGATCCAAAGTGGTTGTGGCGCAAGCACGGCGTTCAGCAGATCGCTCCAGCCAAACGGTGTCAGCTTTTTGAGCCAGTCAATATCGCTTGTCGTATTGGCTGCACCACGGATGCAGTAAAGCACAAGAAGTGGAATGAGCCCATACATGATTGCCCGTCCGCGGGTTGCAGCGAGCTGACTGGTCATGACGCCAATACCGGCAAAAACAAGACCTGGCAGAAAACAGGCGAGTACCAAGTAAAGTGCTTCAAGCAGCGATAAATTGACACCTGGTGCTGCCCCGAGTGCTGCAGTCAAGACCCACATAACGATGCCGCCAATAGCGACCGCATACCCATAGCCAGCAAGCAGCTGCGTTGCTGCGCGGCCTTTGGTGGTGCGACCGCTTTCAATCAGCTCCGCACGCCCGTCTTCTTCGTTCCCACGCAGTAAGCGGGTGGTTGTCATGAGCCCCCAGATTGCGGTAATGAGTACCATCATTGGCAGTGATTTATAAATCGCATAGCTTGCTGGTTGGGCGGCGTTCTTGACCTCGCCGGACAGAAAATTAATAGCTGGCGTCGCATTGAGCGTTGCGACCAAAGCATCGCGTTCCTTTTGCGTGGGGTAGGTTTTGACGATGATCGTCCCGTATGAGCCCATCATCAGACCGCCAAGTACGCCGATAATCAACGCACCCCGAATGGTCTGACGGAATGCAAAACGGCGAATGGCGCGCGCTGCAGAAAGCTGTTTGGCTGCCATGTGACTATTCCTTTTCCGTACCTTGCTGGTCGTACAATGCCAAAAACAGTTCTTCGAGCGATGGCTTGCGACTGGTCAGGCTGATCGGTCGAGCGTGGGCAATGACGGCCAGTAGCTCGTCGATCGAGCCGGTGACATTACAACGCAGAAAATGGTCATGTACGTGAACATTGGTGACGTTTTTGATATGCGTGACCTTGGGCGGTTCATGCCTGAATGTCGCTTCGACGGTCAATGCCGAAAAATGTCGCAGCTCATCGAGCGTTCCCTGTTCAACCAGTTTGCCATCGCGCAGTACCGCGATGCGATCGCACAGCTCCTCGACTTCTTCCAGGATATGCGACGACAGGAAGATAGTCTGACCGTTTTTCTTTGCGGCTATGACTTCTTCGCGAAAAACCTTCGCCATAACGGGGTCAAGGCCACTGGTCGGCTCGTCGAAAATCAATAGGTCGGCGCGTGAGGCGAATGCGGCAATCAGTGCGATTTTTTGCCGATTACCTTTGGAATAAGCGCGGACTTTTTTGTTCGGGTCGAACGCGAATTTTTTGATCAGTTCGTTTTGGTACTGCTCATCGATGTTACCATGCAGATTCGCCAAAAAACGCAGCGTCTCGGCACCGCTCATCGACGGCCAGAAGTTCGTTTCGCCAGGTACGTATGCCACGTTTGCATGGATTTCGGCTGGCTTTGTGGTGGCGTCTTTGCCAAGCACGGTGGCGTGGCCACTGGTCGGTTTGATCAGTCCGAGCAGCAGACGGATCGTCGTGGTCTTGCCGGCGCCATTCGGGCCAAGGTAACCGAGGACCTCGCCTTTTTCGACGGTAAGCGTCAAATTATCGAGCGCGGCTTTATTGCCGTATTTTTTTGTGAGTTTTTCAGTGCTGATGATTGCGGTCATGCGACCCTCCTGTTTGTTGCCCTCATTCTTTCAGTTTTCTCTACGTTTTGCAACAGGCTTATGTTATATAATATAAGACAATGCAACGCCAAGGAAAATATACCAAGCGTGTGACACCGACGCAGCGCGTAAAGCGAAACGCCAAAAAGCATTTTCGGTGGTGGCTACGAATGAGCTGGAAAAAGCGTATTTTGGTCGTCAGTTTGCCGATTTTTGTTTTTCTGATTCTGACGCCACTTCTCACCTATTTCTATTTTGCGCGTGACATTTCCGACATGAACCGCCTCATGAACCGGAATAACACCGGTGTCGTTCTCTATGCCGATGATGGTAAGACCGAAATTTATAGCGAAGGGACGGCCGAGCACCGCGATTTGGTGCCGCTCAACCAGATATCGCCCGATATGCAGCATGCGCTGATTGCCAGTGAAGACAAGGATTTTTACAAGCATAAAGGCTTTTCGGTACTAAGTACGCTACGGGCAGTCTATGGCTATCTGATTCACGGCGGTGGCAGCTTTGGCGGCTCGACTATTACGCAGCAGCTCGCGAAGATTACGCTACTCAGTAGCAACCGCAGCTTCTTGCGACAGTTCCAGGCGCTGTCGATATCGGTGGCGATTGAAAATACCTACAGCAAAGACCAGATTCTCGATATGTATCTGAACTCAGTTTATTTTGGTGAAAACTCGTTTGGCATCCAGGACGCGGCCAAAACCTATTTCGGCACCACGCCCGATAAGTTGGATGCGGCGCAGTCGGCCATGCTGGTCGGCGTGCTGCCGGCACCAAGTGTCTATTCGCCGATCAGCGGCAACGCGACCTATGCCAAGGAGCGCCAGGCGACAGTCCTCGGTTTGATGGCGACCAACGGCTACATTACCGATGCACAGGAAACTGCCGCCAAAGCCGAAACACTTGCTTATCAGCCGGCCCAAGCACCGATTAACTCGTCGATCGCGCCGCACTTTGCGCAGATGGTGCTCGACGAGCTCTATAAAAAGTATGGTCAAGAGAAAGTCGAGCGTAGCGGCTATCAGGTGACGACGACGCTTGACGCCACTGTGCAAAACCAGCTGAACAGCGCGGTGGCGGCCAATATGAAGACGATCAATGCTTATGACGGGCATAATGCGGCGGCCGTCGCGATCGACCCGACGTCGGGTGAAATTCGTGGACTGGTCGGCAGCTACAATTGGAACGATCCGGATTTCGGCAAGGTCAATATCATCACCTCGGCACGCCAGCCGGGCTCATCGTTCAAACCGATTTACTATTCGCAGGCGCTCGCCCAGGGCGTAATCACACCGGCGACTGTGCTGCAAGACGTCAAAACTGACTTTGGCGGTGGCTATGTGCCGCTTGATGCCGACAAGAAATTCCGTGGCAATGTGACAGTTCGCCAGGCACTCGATTGGTCGCTCAATATCCCGTCGGTGGAGGTCATGCAGAAATTCGGTATTAACAATGCGATTTCGGCAGCACAAAAAATGGGCATCACGTCGATTAATCCGAATGACAATTACGGCTTAAGCTTGGCGCTCGGTTCGGCAGAAGTCACGCCGCTGCAAATGACCAATGCGTACGCGGCACTCGCAAACAATGGCCAGCAGTACGATACGACAACTATCAAGACAATCGAAAGCAAATATAACGACCAAGTGTTCAAGTCAAAAGAAACGTCGAAACAAGTTATCAGCCCACAGGGTGCTTACCTGATTTCGAACATCTTGTCAGATAACACGACGCGCTCGATTATTTTTGGTAATACGTTGACGGTCTATGACGGCAAAACGCACGCGGTTAAAACCGTCGCGGTCAAGACGGGTACGACCAACGATGACCGTGATGCTTGGGCGATCGGTTATACGCCGCAGTTGGCGATCGGCGTGTGGGTCGGTAATAACGACAATACGGTCATGAGTAACGGCGGCTCGATTATGGCGGGGCCGATATTTACCAAAGCTATGGGCAACATTTTGGCTGGTGTCGATACGTCGTTCACAGTGCCGTCGGGCGTCGTGCAGAAAAACGTTTGTACCAGCAATCATGGGCTGGCAGACAGTGCGGTCAAGGGTGCAACCTACAGCGAATGGTTCCTGGAAACGGCGCTGCCGACTGTCAGCTGTACGACCAGCTCGCCATCGCCAAGCCCAACGCCAAGTCAAAGCACGTCGCCATCGCCATCGGTAACGCCAAGCACGAACGTGACGATGACACTGAGTGCCAGCCCGTCCGACTCGGCGCCAAGGGGCACGAACGTGACGTTTACGGCGACGCTTTCCGACACGTCGCAGACGGGCACGGTAACGTTTGAAAGTGATGGGCAGAGCATTGGCACAAGTACGGTCTTTAACGGTGCGGCGTCGCTGATTACACCAGCGCTGCCGACTGGCCAGCATGTTATTACCGCGACGTTTACCTCGTCCGACGGCAGTACGACCACCACTGGGTCGTTGAATTACCAGATTACGAAAGTAAATGGCAATTAATCTGCCATAATAGATGTATGATTGCGCATGTCCACGGCACCGTTACCGAAAAATTACTGAACTCACTGATTGTCGACGTGCATGGCGTGGGCTACGAAGTGAACGTGGCAGCGGGTGATTACGAACGCGCCAGTCTCAACGAGACGATCAAACTCTATACGTATCATCATATCCGCGAGCAGTCGCAGGAACTATTCGGCTTCAGCACGCTAGCGGCCAAAAAAATGTTTGAACTGCTGATCACCGTGCAAGGCGTCGGCCCCAAAGCCGCTATGGCGATATTGTCGCTGGGCGACAGCGAAATCGTGCGCAACGCCATCGCCAATAGCGACAGCGTATTCGTGGCCAAAGCCTCGGGCGTAGGCAAACGAATTGCCGAACGAGTGATCGTGGATTTGGCGGACAAAGTCGGCTTGCCGATTGCCTACGATACCTCGAATCGTGGCGTCGTGCAGACCATGGCACACAGCGACGAAGCCATGGAAGCTCTGATGGCCCTTGGCTACAGCTTGGCCGATGCCACCAAAGCCCTCGAAGGCATCCCGACCGACCTGTCGACCGCCGACCGCGTGACGCAAGCCCTCAAGGGGTAGAATTTGCTCTTTATATAGAAATATGCTATAATGAAAAGATGATGGCGTGAAATACGCGTCGTTCGGACATGGAAAGAGTGAAACATGGCAAAATCGCCAGAAGCGGTGGCCGCCGCAGCGGTTCAGCGCATCCAGGATGAGGCGTACCAAAGAGGCCGTAATGAAGCTTGGTCTGAAGCATATGAAGCTGGCTGGAAAGCGCATGAGGCAAAGGTTGCTCAGACTCTGAGTGAGATCACAATGCCGCAGCAAGCTGTGAAGCGAGCGGCAAAGCCGAAGTCTGCCACAAAGACGAGTCAGTCGTATGCTGGCTATCACTGGCCAAGTGATGTGGCAGCCTCGACGAGGGCTATACCAGTGATGGCACTTTCAATAGACCAATGGGCCCGTACACGCGTGCAGAATGCGCTGAGAGCTGCCGGCGTTTTTACAGTAGGTGACCTCATGGACATTTCACTGGAAGAGCTGGTCGATAAGGCATCAAGGACGACGCGACCGCTGGGAGATGGTTCGATCAAGCACCTGTTGGACGCTTTGGAGATACATGGTATCAAGCCAGTTCACGAAGATTCTGTCGGATAACTCCGCAACCTCGTTAGAGCTAAATACTCCGAGGGGGCGGAGTGTTTAGTTTGTAGGTGAAAAAATCAATCAAAGCCACGGGTGGCAGGTGGCGGGGCAGCACCCGCTTTTGCTGGTGTAATCATCACCAAAAGAAGGGGCGGACCACCCAGGGGCCCCCGCGAAGCCTGCTTCGTGGGGTGTATCGACAG
>Ga0164242_10000215_pt1 | contig 72485 bp, 58 predicted proteins | sample OricomgcompostMG_FD_108783 | JGI IMG/M metagenome (GOLD analysis project Ga0164242, IMG submission 108783) | Miracle-Growth compost microbial communities from Emeryville, California, USA - Original compost - Miracle growth compost (MG) ... | reverse complement strand
GTGGTCTCCACCCCAGGATGATCGGGTGACGCGCGCCCGCGAGGTCCCGGCGCTAGCGCCGGGACCTCACCGATACTGTCTCAAATCAAAAACAGTACCTGCCTGTAGAGATACAAGGATGACACCTTGGTAGGGAGTAGAAGAAAGCTTCGCAGAGATACAAGCTTCGCAGAGATACAAGCTTCGCTCAGAGATACAAGGATGACACTTGGGAGAGCGGGTGTTTTGCTCGGGTTCGGTGGCACTTGGAAGAGAGTGGGATATTTTGTCTTGCGCAGGTTAGCAATTGGAGAGGCGCGGTGGCGTTTGCCTGGTTTCGGGAGGAACTTGAAAGAGGCGCGGTGGTGGTTTGATTCGAGGGGGGCCTGCTGACTCTCTCTGGATTGGCTTTTAATGTGAGGTTGACGCTGGTCCACCTAGAACAAGTGTCCCGAAGTGTTCCGGGACGTGGAAGGTCTTGCTCATGCTGGGCTGCCAAGCCAGGTAGTGGCGGGTTGCTTCTGGCCCCTGGCAGCGGAAGAGGTTGATGCGGAACCGTTCTCCCTGCGTTGCGGCGGCGTGATTGCTTATGGAGGAGAAGGGAATACGCATCGCGCCGTACCAGACCTTATGTTCGTGATCGATGCGTGCGCTGACCTGAAAGCCGGAGTTCCACTTCCAGGCATTCTTGTCTCCCATCGTGTCGAGGTTGATATCGAGGTCGACCCATTCGCCCTGCGGGGAGAGCTCGAATTCCTTATAGAGCTTGATGTTTTTGAAGTCGGAGCCGATGAAGGCCTCTGCGACGTCCCAGTTCCAGAGCTGGAAGGTTTCGGTGTCAGTGGCCGGCGAGGGTTTCAGATTCAGCTGTTCGTACGGCGCGATGTAGAGGAGATAGAGACTGTCTTTGGTCCAGCGGGAGCGTACCTCGGTGCGGTGCGAGGGGACGGGGTTGCCGAACGTATCTGCTGCGATGAAGACCGGCTGCGTGTGCTGCCAGAAAGCAGCGGAAGGATCGGTGGTGAGTGGAACGTCGTGAGCCGCTTCAACAGCTGTCATGGTGGACGATGGGGAGGAGGCGGTCTGGGCGGAAGCCATAGGAAAGGAAAACGCGAACACGAGAGCGAGATAGGGAAGGCGAAGCAGCGGTCGCATGGTAACCATCATCTCATCTTCGAAAGAAGTACCAGGCAACAAGGGGGCAGGTGATCGTCAGGACTAGTGCCAGGGGGTACTCGAACGGCACATCGGAGGCATTTTTGCCGAGCAGGGTGATCAAGGCTGCGATCCATATGACTAACCAGGGGAGGGCTGTGATGGTCGCCAGGGTTCGTGAAGTCGGCGACCGCTGCTGGTGGGGATGCATGGATGTAACCCTAACAAAACAAGCAGCAAAGCGACTACGGTCCCAAAGTTGTAATACCTTTGAGTGGCCGAGGTCCTCTGGGCGGGACCGAGTTTCAAACAACGCTGTCGATTGTGTCAGCGCAGCAGGGTCAGGAGGAGAATGTCAGAGTTTCTGCCGATTGAAGACTACGGTGTGATTGGAAATCTGCGCACGCTTGCCCTCGTCAGCACGACGGGAGCTATCGATTTCTTTTGCTTTCCACGATTCGATTCCCCGACTGTATTCGCGGCACTTCTTGACCCGCAAAAGGGCGGACACTTCTGCATCCAGGCCAATCTCAAGGACAGCGGGACCAAGCAACTCTACCTTCCGGATACGAACATTCTGCTTACGCGTTTTCTTGCGGAAGGTGGCATTGCTGAGATCACGGACTTTATGCCTGTCCTTCAAGAAGAGGATGGTCGCGGGCGCATTGTTCGCCGGGTTGCTGTGATCAACGGCGACGTGGAGTTCAACCTCCAGTGCAGACCGCGGTTTGATTACGGAAGGATTCCGCACACCGCCAGGCAGGAGAAAAACGCGGTGGTGTTTGAGCATGCTGATGGGCAACCGCCTTTTGTGCTGCAATCGACCATCGAGCTCAAGCTGGAAGGGAACGATGTTGTCCAGAGTGTTCGCCTGAAAGCAGGGGACGTTGCCTGGTTCGTCTTCAGCGAAGACACGGAGGGGGCCCGGAAAGAGCTGTCGTCAGACGATCTGGAGGAAGAGTTCCAAAAGACATCCGATTACTGGAGGAACTGGATCTCGCAATCGAATTACACGGGCCGTTGGCGGGAGATGGTGAACCGTTCGGGACTGCTGCTGAAGTTGCTGACGGACCGGGATTACGGGTCGATTGTGGCTGCACCGACGTTTGGGCTTCCGGAGACGATTGGCGGGGCGCGCAACTGGGACTATCGCTATACGTGGCTTCGAGACTCTTCGTTCACGCTTTATGCGATGATGCGGCTGGGGTTCTTTGAGGAGGCCGCACAGTTTCAGCGGTGGATTCACGATCGTCTGAACTATGATTCGCCGCAGGGCCCGCTGCAGGTGCTCTATCGCATCGACGGCACGCACGAGACTCCGGAGACGACACTGGACAATCTGCGCGGCTACAAGGATTCCCGGCCGGTGCGGATTGGGAATGCGGCGTGGAAGCAACTGCAGCTCGACATCTATGGTGAGTTTCTCGATTCAGTGTATCTGGCGGCGAAGTATGGCGACGGGCTGAGCATTGAAGACTGGGAGAACGTCAAGCGGATGCTGCGGTGGCTGTCGGAAAACTGGAACCAGCCGGATGACGGCATATGGGAGGTGCGCGGAGGACGGAAGGAGTTTTTGCACTCGAGGCTGATGTGCTGGGTGGCTTTTGACCGCGCGGTGCGGCTGGGCGCGAAACGTTCGCTGACTGGGCCGTTCGGATGGATGGAGCAGACCCGCGACGAGATCGCCAATGATATTCATACGAACTTCTGGGACGAGGAGCTGCAGTCCTTTGTGCAGTACAAGGGCGCCAAGGCGGTCGATGCGGCGATTCTGCTGATGCCGATGATGCGGTTTATCAGCCCCACGGATCCCAAGTGGCTGTCGACGCTGAAACGGATTGAACAGGAGTTGACGGTAGACACCTTCGTCTCTCGATATAAGTACGTGGAAGGGTTTGACGGGTTGAAGGGAGACGAGGGCAGCTTTACCGCATGCTGCTTCTGGTTTATCGAGGCGCTTGCGCGATCGCACGAGACGGCAAAGGCGCGACTGCTGTTTGAGAAGATGCTGGGGTATGCGAATCATCTGGGGTTGTATTCCGAAGAGCTGGGCCCGAGCGGGCAGCATCTTGGGAACTTTCCCCAGGCGCTGACGCACCTGGCGCTGATCAGCGCGGCCACCTATCTTGACCGTGATCTCTCGGGCACCGGACCGAAGGAATGGAAGTAAACGTTGAGGACTCTGGGATCGTCGATAATGACGGTTGTTGCAGGTTGTTGAATTACCACCGCAAGGTGTGAAGGGGAGTCATGGAAAAGAAGATACTTGGAAACTCGGACCTGGAGATAACGTCGATCGGGTTCGGTGCATGGGCGATTGGCGGAGGAGACTGGGCGTTTTCGTGGGGTCCGCAGGACGATAGCGATTCGGTTGCGGCGATTCACAAGGCGCTCGACATGGGCGTCAACTGGATCGATACGGCTGCGGTCTATGGGCTGGGTCATTCCGAAGAGGTAGTAGCGCGCGCGCTGAAGTCGGCCTCCAAAAAGCCTTATGTGTTCACAAAATGCGGGCTACTGTGGAATGAGAAGAAGGAAGTGCTGAACGATTTGAAGCAGATTCGCCGCGAGGTGGAAGAGAGCCTGCGGCGCCTGCAGGTGGAGACGATTGACCTTTACCAGATGCACTGGCCGAAGCCTGACGAAGAGATCGAAGAGGCCTGGGGCGTTATGGCAGATCTGAAGAAAGAAGGGAAGGTCCGCTGGATTGGCGTATCGAACTTCAGCGTGAGCCAGATGGAACGCGCGATGAAAATCGCTCCTATCACGTCGAACCAGCCACCGTTCTCGATGTTGAACCGCGCGGTGGCAGACGAGATTCTGCCGTTCTGCGCGAAGAATGCTATTGGCACCATCAGCTATGCGCCGATGCACTCCGGCATGTTGACGGGAGCGATGACGAAGGAACGCGTTTCGAATTTTCCGGAGGATGACTTCCGCCGGCGCGCAAAGAACTACCAGGAGCCGCTGCTGTCACGCAATCTTGCAGTCGCGGATTTCATTGCAGGGATTGGCAAGCGACACGGCGTGAGCGCCGGAGTGGTTGCGATCGCGTGGGTGCTGCATCATCCTGCAGTGACGGGCGCAATTGTGGGTGCCCGCAATGCGAAACAGGTCGAAGGGACGATTCCAGCTGCTGATTTCCGGCTGCCGGAAGAGGAGTTCCAGGAGATACAGCGTTATCTGGCAGAGCACGTTGCATGACGCACGGTGGGGAGGAGGGTGGGCCTCCCCTGATTGATTCAGAATGAGTTTTTCTGACGAAAGTCCTCAAGGTCGAGACATTCAGGGCAATCGGGATTAGAACCCGCACGATCCCCGCAGGTTGAGCAGCGATCGTTGTACGAAAGCCACTCGCGGAGCAGCTTTCGTATACGATTGTAAATTCTACCCATGTCTGGCGTCCTTCTAAACCAACGAGAGAATAAGACGTAAGATGCTGCAATGAACAGGCACTTTTTGGCAAAGGATTTTCTCTCCCGGTCAGCGTATCGCCCATCGATCGATGAGCAGGCACCCGATGGAGCAGCACTGGGGGACCTGTGACACGGAGGCGGCGTCACAGGTTGTGAGGATTCGCGAGGACCTCGACTGAGTTATCGGCTGTTCAGCGGTAGTTGCATATTGTGAGCGTCGAGGAGTTGGGGTGCATCTCTTCGGTGCGAAATCTGCCGTAAGCCTCCGTAGGAGCGTTTCCTTCCGCACGAGGCATTCGCTGTGGAAGCTAGTGGTTCACAGACGGGATTATGGTGGACGCGGAAGGAATCGAACCTTCAACCTGTCGATTAAGAGTCGAATGCTCTGCCAGTTGAGCTACGCGTCCAGGCTTGTTGCAGTTCCTCGGGGAGAGGATTATCCAGTGAGAGCCGTTTGCGGCTGCAATCACTCGACTTACTTAAGATAACACAGCCTGCAGGATTTGTGCGCGTCCTGCAGGCTGGTCCATCAACAAATCAGCCGACAAAGTCGACGTTAGCGCGGTGGGGAATGATTCCGCGATCGTAGCCCATCTCGAGCAGCTTGCGGATAGCGTCGCGACCGTCTTCTCCGTAGTTCAGGGTGCGTTCGTTCACATACATTCCGACGAAACGGTTCGCCAGATTGGTATCGAGATCGCGCGCAAACTGCATGGCGTAGGCGAGGGCCTCTTCGCGGTGATCGAGCGCGTGCTGAATGCTGTCGCGAAGAGCGTTGGTTGCCATCCGCATTGTCTCCTGGCCCAGGGAGCGGCGAATGGCATTGCCGCCCAGGGGAAGGGGAAGGCCGGTTTTTTCACGCCACCACTGGCCAAGATCGAGCAGTTTGACAAGGCCATCGTTGGCGTAGGTCAGCTGGCCCTCGTGGATGATGAGTCCAGCGTCGAACTCTCCTGCCGTGACCGCGGGAATGATCTTGTCGAAGGGAACGACGGTGTACTGGATATCAGGCGCAAAGAGGCGGAGCGCGAGGAAGGCTGTCGTCAGGGTTCCGGGAACGGCGATGCGGGTCTTTTGCGCTTCGGCCAATGTGATCTTGGGGTTGGCGACGATCATCGGACCGTAGCCTTCGCCTACGCTGCCCCCGCAGGCCATGAGGGTGTAGTTGTCCTGCAGGTATGGATAGGCGTGAAAAGAGATAGCCGTGATGTCGTAGAAGGCTTCGTTGATCGCCTTGTGATTGAGGGTCTCGATATCGGTCAGCACATGGGTGAACTTGTATCCCGGCACGCGCACCTTATTGGTGGCGAGGCCATAAAACATAAACGCGTCATCGGAGTCGGGACTATGGGCGATGCTGATCTCTTGAACTGCTGTCTGCGGGGCGGTCATGATGCGAAGTCCTTCTGTAAATCGATGTGACTGGAAGAGAGGATTGCGTCGAACCAGGACGCGAACCCAGGGAAGGCAAAGGGCTCAGGCCCGGCGCCAGCGTTGAATTGAAGCTGCAAGGCCAGCTGCTGCGGCGATCTTGACGATCTCGCCGGGAATAAACGGAGTAACGGCCATTGTCCACACAGCGGTCGCGCCGAGGTGGAGCAGCTGCGCCATCCAAATGGAGCCGGAGACGAACAGAAGCGTGGTGGCGATTGTGCCGGCAAGTGCAGCCCGGCGGTAAAGCGACTTTACGGGAAGGGAACGGTATGCCCATCCAGTGGCGGCGGCGACGAAGGGGTAGGAGAGAAGGTAACCTCCCGTAGGGCCGAGCAACTGGAGGACGCCACCTGCACCTGCGGGGTTGAAGACGGGCAGACCCATGGCGCCTTCAGCAAGATACAGGACCATGGCCGAGAATCCAGCAGCAGGGCCGAGCAGAAGGCCTACCAGCAGCACGGCAAAGTTCTGAAGGGTGAGCGGAACCGGCGTGAAGGGCAGCGGAATGGATACGTGGGCGCAAGCGGCAACAAAGAGCGTAGCGCAAAAAACAAGGGCCGCGCGGCCGGGCAGTGAGGTGGCCAGCGATCGTGTCGGCTGGGCCAGAGTGGAAGAAGCTGGAAGAGCTGTCTGCATGAAAGTAAGTCCTTTCGCGCTAGTTGTGCGTAGTAGAAGCAAAATGGTTACCGGCGACCACGCGAAGGCGGGGTGCTGACGGCGTTTGGATTGTATCGGTCTCTGAAAGCTGCTGCCGCCTGGTCGTTCCGGAGGTCCTCGGGATCAGTTGCGGGCCTGGACGACGTTCGCGCGGCTGTGTATCGGCGCTGCTGCCAGTTTGGGGGACAGTCCGGGATGGACATTCCTTGCGAGAGCTGATCGTCTGCGCCGACTGGGCGGGGACGATTCTGGGCGATCGTGGCGTACCGTACCGTGCTGCTGATTCCAGGTGTTCGGCGAAGCTGGGCTCGGGTGGCGCTTCCGCCACGCGATGTTTGTGACGGGCCATGCGGATATGGTGAACGATCGCGGCAGCAGCTCCGATAAGGACAAAGAGGGAAGCGAGCGAGATCAGGAAGAGGATATGCACCAAGAGAAGCATATCAAGCGCCGGAGCGTCGTGCATTCCCATTTGCCACGGCGGGCAGATGAAGGAGGGCGCGATTCCCGGGCCGGCAAAAATAGGCCGAAAGCAGTACGAAGTAGGTACATCCAGTGGAGTGGATCGTTTTCCACTTGACGCTGCTGCTGCGGAAAATTTCTTCTTGGTTACAGGGATGTCCGGCACAGGTGCAAATCACGGGAAGCAGGCGAACCGGGGGCTTGCTGCGCGACTTTTTATCAGCGCGGCAGGAGGGTGGAGACGGTGGGCGACGGCGGCTGCCGTGGTCCTCGCGGTCGGGGTCGCCTACCACGTTGTGTTTGGCCAGAATGGTCTGACGGCCTATCAGCGCAAGCTGCAGGACGCGCATCACCTCGAGGGTCAGCTGCAGAGTCTGCAGCACGAGAACGAGATGTTGAAGTCCCACATCGAGCGGCTGAAGGAAGATCCTGATGCGATAGAGCACCAGGCGCGCGAAGAGCTGCACTACACGCGTCCGGGTGAGGTGATCTATACGCTTTCTGCGCCGTCACCTGCGACCTCTGCCGCCATGCAGAACTCATCCCATTAGCAGCACGCTTACTGGAAGCGACAGAGACGGCGAATCACGATGCCCTCTGCGATTGACATGTGTTAGCAAGTGCTGAGGGCGCTGTAACTGCGAATCTGAAAGTATGAGCCTGCTGGGATGCCGGTACAACTGGAAGAGCGCGTACAGCGAAGCGTATAACCTGCAGGTGCAGTGTCAGCTTAGCGCAAGGGCGGTCCTCAAAATTGCATATGCCGGTCTGGTCTCAAAGCATCTACAGGTTCCAGGCAACACAAATACCGTGGATGCTGTGCTTTCTGTGAGACGCGACGGCAAACAGCTTGTCTCCGGACTTTGCTGGTGGAGGAGCATTTCTGAGTCCTGTGGGTTCCGGCAACTACAACGGTCTACAGCTTGATGTGATTGACCGCTGTGGACGGACCTTATCATGAGCCGACGCCGGCGGATTTGCAAAAGGCACGCGACAACACAAGACAACTCCAGTTCACTGGGACACTATATTGAGAGGAGTTTGGAATGTCTGAAAATTTGCAGAGCCGGCGGTCCTTCTTCAAAAGCACGGTTGCAGCAGCGGTAACAGCAGCGGTACCGGCCACGGCCGAAGCGCAGCGGCAGGTGACAGCTACTGGACCGGCGAAGAGGCCCAACATTATTCTTTATCTGGCCGACCAGTTTCGGGCCGACTTCGTTGGCGCAAATGGCCGGAATGGTTCCACCCGAACCCCGAACATCGATGCGCTTGCCGGCCGGGGCAAGAACTTCACCCATGCCGTTACGAACCAGCCAGTTTGCGCTCCTGCGCGTTCTGTGCTGCTGACGAGCCGTTATGCGACCGATACCGGGGTGTGGCACAACGGTCTGGCTCTCGATAAGTCGCTGCCGACGGTTGCGACCGAACTACGCAAGGCGGGGTACACCGCCAACCTGATCGGAAAATGGCATCTTGCGCTGGAGAATCCGAAAGAGGGCGGCAGCGCCGGTCCTGTACGAACTGAGGACCGGGGCGGTTTCCTTGATCTTTGGGAGGGCGCCAACGCGCTTGAGCATACAAGTCATCCGTACGAGGGGACGATCTGGGACCGCGATAATCAGCCCATCACCTTCAAGGACCAGTATCGCGTCGACTTTCTAACGGACCGGACGGAACGTTTTTTGCGCCAGAAGCACGAGAAGCCCTTCCTGCTCTTTATCTCGCAGCTGGAACCGCATCAGCAGAATGACATGCAGCGGCCGGTTGCCCCCAAAGGCGCGGCGGCACGGTTCGTGAATTCCACGGCTCCGGAGGACCTGCGTGCGCTTCCGGGTACGTGGCAGGACCAGCTGCCTGATTACTACGGCTGCATCGAGGCCATCGACTCTTCGGTAGGGCGGGTGCGGCGTGTTCTCGAAGAGGAGAACCTGGCGGACGACACGATCTTCGTCTTCTTCAGCGACCACGGATGCCACTTTATGACGCGCAATCAGGAGTACAAGCGCAGCACTCATAACAGCTCCATCCATGTTCCGCTGATAATCGACGGACCGGGGTTTCGGGGCAATCAGCAGATTCCGGAGTTGGTGGGCTTGATTGACCTGGCGCCGACGTTGCTGGAGGCCGCGGGGCTGACTCCGCCGGCAAGCTGGAAGGGCCGCAGCTTCTTCCCGCTGGTCAGCAGCTATGAGGCGCGACAGAACTGGAAGAACGAGCAGCTGATTCAGATTAGCGAGTCGATGACGGGAAGAGCGATCCGAACGCTGGATTGGACCTACTGCGTGGCAGATCTCTCAGGCAACACGAAAGAGCCTGCGGCGAAGGTGTATCACGAGTACCAGTTCTATGATCAACGTGCCGATCCGCATGAGCTGGTCAACCTGGCCGGGCGGAAGGAGTATCGAGAGAAAGCGGACGAGCTGCGGGACCAGTTGAAGAGATTGCTCACAGCCGCCGGAGAGCCGGAGCCTGAGATTGTCCCGGCCAAACTGTATCCGTAGAAGGGCCATCCTGGCTGAGGGAGAAACATCAGGCTGGCGTCCCGAACGGAGTGGAGAGTCCGTTTATTTTGACCAGGGGTAGCGTCGCTGCTCCGGGCAAAATACAGGGATTCTTCGCGTTGCTCAGGATGATGGCCTTCTGGATTCAGGATGACGGCTTTCTGAATTATTGAGAACTATCCGATCTACTTCTTGTATTCGTATGGCTTCGTATTGACCGACTGGTTATAGCGGATGTTCGTGTAGGTCGCAGTGCGGTAGTCGCCGGAAGGGGTGAAGAACTGCTGCTTGAGCGAGATGTCGCGGTTGGTATCGACCCAGATGACAATGTGGCTGAACATATTGCGAACGTTCGCGTCCTTCGAGACAAGGTCAAGTTTGCGCGTCTGCACTGAAGTTTTTCCGTCCGATAGCGACTCGGAGCCGAGATCCGTGACCGTCCAGGCCCTGGTCAATTCAGTGCCGCTTCCACCAAAGCCAAGCGTGAGGAAGCTCTCGTACTGAGCTTTATTCTGCCCGGCGGCGAAGATCTTCAACTCCTTCGTGTTTGGATCGAAAAGTGCGAGCTTGCCATTCTTGTAGGAGAGGAACTTCGCTGCGGGAGGAAGGACCTTTGCCCCCATCTCAAGATTGTTGCCGCTTTTTTTGAAGAAGATGCTGCCGTGCTGTGTGGTCGTCTCTTTCACGACGAGTTCGTAGAAATCCCACTGGAAGTCAGCCTCGGCGGACTTGAAGCGCGCGCTGGCAGCATCCATCTGGCGAATGGCCTGGTCCAACTCGCCTGGTTTGACCTGGGCCGAAAGAGAAAACGGGCTCAACAGAAGGGAAGCGATAATCAGTCGACGCAGAATCGTCATTCGTTCGATGTTCTCCACAGAATTAGATGCAGATGGTCCGCCGAAGTCGTTCGTCGCATGTCTATTTGAGGCGAAGACTGTTAACGAGTGACCCATGCGTTGTATGCGATGAGCTTCCCCTGTGCATCGCGAACGCTCTCGTATCGCTCGAGCGTGACTTCGCCGGCGATGGGTTCGATGACGCGCAGAATAGCCGCCCGAACCGCATCTTCGCTCTCGTCATCTCCGGTGGCCTGGCGAATGTCTTCGGCGCGGATCTGGTACATGAACCGGCTCTCGTCTCCTGCGGAGCCCGCCTCCTTCACCAGCACCTCTGAGGAGTGCAGCGCCACGGTCTCTACCGGGCGGTCCTTGAAATCGATGAATCGGGGACCCAGGAATAGAAACAGGAGGATGAGCGTCACCATCACGTCGTAGTGAAGGCTGCCGCGGTCATAGGTCCACCAGAAATAGGATCGGAGAAGTTTGAACATCAGTCACCGTGCTCCTGAAGGCCACGTAAGAGTGTAAGACAGCGGCGAGCCATTAGAAACGCTCCTGCCGGGTGATGACGGTCTGGCCGTTCATGTAAGGGATAAGGACTTCGGGTACTCGAACCGAGCCGTCGGCCTGCTGATAGTTTTCAAGGATCGCAAGGTAGGTGCGTCCGACGGCCAGGCCTGAACCATTGAGCGTATGCAGGTATTCTGATTTTTTGGCGCCTGCGGGGCGGAATCGGATATTGGCGCGGCGCGCCTGGAAGTCGGTGAAGTTGGAGCAGGAGCTGATCTCGCGATAGAGGTCCTGACCGGGCAGCCACACCTCCAAATCGTAGGTCTTTGAGGAGGCGAAGCCCATGTCGCCGGTGCAGAGGAGCATACGGCGGTAGGGAAGCCCCAGATGTTCGAGGACGCTCTCAGCGTGGCGTGTCAGGGCCTCGTGCTCCTGCTGCGACTTGTCCGGCGTGGTGAACTTGACCAGTTCGACTTTTTGGAATTGATGCTGGCGGATCATTCCGCGCACGTCCTTTCCGTAGGAGCCAGCTTCGGAGCGGAAGCAGGGAGTGTAGGCGCAGAGCGAGATGGAGAGCTGTGATTCGTCGATTGTCTCGTCGCGCAACAGATTGGTGACCGGCACCTCGGCGGTGGGGATCAACCAGTGATCGCCTTCCTGCAACTCGCCCGGCACGTACGCACCCTTGTCATCACAATGAAAGAGGTCTTCGGCAAACTTCGGTAGCTGCCCGGTTCCGAACAGTGACCGGGAATTGACCATGTAGGGGGGAAGGACCTCGGTGTATCCATGCTCGCGGGTGTGGAGGTCGAGCATGAAGTTGGCCAGTGCGCGCTCCAGCCGTGCGCCGGCACCGTAGTGGACCACGAAACGCGATCCGGAGATCTTGGCTGCGCGGTTGAAGTCCAAGATGTTGAGGGCTTCGCCGATCTCCCAGTGGGGCCTTGGCGCAAAGGTGAAGGCGGGTTTGTCTCCCCAAATCTTTTCCTCGCGATTGTCATGCTCGTTGGCACCAAGAGGGACATCGTCCTGGGGGAGATTAGGGATACTCTGGAGGATCGTTTGCAGCCGCTGGTCTGCGTCCGCGGCGCGCGCTTCCAGTGATTCGACCTGAGCCTTGAGGGAGCGTGTTTCTTCGGTCTGCGCGGTGGAATCGCCTCCTGATTTGCGAAGGCGTGCGATCTCTTCGGTCAGCTTGTTTCGCCTTGCCTTCAGGGTTTCGACCTCGGTGATCGCGTTACGGCGTTCCCGGTCGATGGCGGCAAAGTCACCAAGCGCTGCTGCGGGGTCCATGCCGCGTGAGCGCAGCTTCTCCTCAACGGAGGGCAGGTTGGCCCGGACGAATGCTAGATCAATCATTTGAGATTCATTCTAGCGGGTTTCGAGGGATGGGTCAGGTTGAATGCTTCTGGCGCAAGGGTTCCATTCTCTTACGGAAATGTAACGTTTCGGAATTTACGAAAGCGGTTACTCTAAAACAATGCGCGTGTTTGCATCCTTATTGCTCGTCCTTTCTCTCCTGCTGCCCGGCTCGGTTCCCATGAGGGCAGACGCCTATCATGCCACACCGAAGCTGGTGGTTGTCCTGGTGCTTGACCAGTTTCGTGGAGATTATCTTGATCGTTATCGAGACGACTTCAAGACTGCGAACGGGTTCAATCTGTTCCTGAAAAAGGGCGTCCACTTTACGGACTGTTACTACGATTACGCCAACCTGGTGACGGCGGCGGGTCATTCGACCATTGGGACAGGCAGCTACACGGACGGCCATAAGATTCCAGTGAACGAGTGGTGGGAAAAGGGGCCGGATGGAAAGCTGCGCAAGGTGTCATCCGTGAGCGACGACCGCTACAAGCTGGTAGGTGTTCCGGAAGGCGGAGAGGTCTCTCCGGGAGCCTCGCCCCATCGAGAGGCCGCATCCACGCTTGGAGATGAGTTGGAGCTCGCCACACAAGGCCGAGCGAAGGTCTTTGGGGTCTCGTACAAGGACCGGGCTGCGATTCTGACCTCGGGACACGCGACCAAGGGTGCATTCTGGACGGACCACGAGTCGGGAGCTTTCGTAACATCAACCTACTGGATGCCTGAACTTCCGGCGTGGGCCAAGGCCTTCAACGCGAGCGATGAGCGCGAGAGAACACGCAAGGCTGCTGGCGTTCCTACCGGAAACTTCTATGAAGATGTAGGACGAAAGCCGGCTGCGGTCCAATATCTGATCGACTTTGCCAAGGATCTGGTCAAGAACGAGAACCTCGGCAAGAACGATGTGACCGATATGCTGACCCTGTCGATCAGCAACACAGACATTCTCGGGCACAAGGTGGGGCCGGATTCGCCGAAGCAGCGCGAGATGATCGACGCGGTGGACGTGTCGCTGAACGACTTCTTTACCTTTCTGGACAAGCAGGTCGGGCTTGAGAACGTTGTGGTTGCGCTCTCCGGCGACCATGGTGTTGCTCCTACCATGGAGGCCGCAAACAACGCGCAGATGCCGTCTGTGGCCATCCGGAGTGAAGCGTTGCTGAAGTCGCTTGAGGAGGGATTAGAAAAGAAGTGGCCGGCGAAGCATGACGAGAAGTACGTGCTCGGCGGGGAATACCCTTATATTCAGCTCAACGAGGAGGCGTTTGAGGCCGTGCATGTTGGCGAACTGGAGGCCGAGACGGCAGCGGCTCGGATTCTGGAAGCCGAGCTTGCAGAGCAGACCTCGGTTGGCATCCGACGCTCGGAGGGCGCTACTCCTGCTGGCCGGCTCGCCGACCCGCTGGGATTGGGCAGCGTTTACCCGGTCGCAAAGATGCGCTCCGGAGAGATTCCGGATACGGAGCTTGGCCGGAGGATTCTGCATAGCTACTCTCCCTATGTTGGCTGGGCGATCTGGGTAAACTTCTCCGCCTTCCAGTTTCCCGGCAGCGAGAAGGGAGCGACCCACTACTCGTCGTTTGCCTACGACCGCCATGTGCCGCTGGACTTCTACGGTGCGATGTTCATTCCGGGGACTTATCATGATCGTGTAGCCCCGGTGGACATTGCTGCTACGTTTGCGTCCATTCTGCGTGTCAACCAGCCGTCGAGCGTCGAAGGAAAGGTGCTGACGCAGGTGATGAAGCCTGACGACGGCAGCGGAGCTTTGGCGCACGACAAGTCTGCCGGGCAGAGGAGAGCCGCGCATTGAGCAGTAGTCATGGACCGGATATGACGGTGAACGTAGCAGGAGTTGAGCTGCGTTCGCCTGTCATTGCTGCCAGCGGGACGTTCGGTTACGGCGTGGAATTTGAGGAGATCGTCTCGCTTGATCGCATTGGAGCGTTTGTCACCAAAGGGCTCTCGAAAGAGCCGATGGCGGGAAATCGCCCACCACGCATTATCGAGACGCCTGCTGGAATGATGAACGCAATTGGGTTGCAGAACATGGGTGTCCGTGCGTTTGTCGAAGAGAAGCTGCCAAAGCTCCGACAGATCAAAGGCGTTGTGACGATCGCCAACGTTTTCGGGTATACGGTTGAGGATTGCATCGAGGTAATTCGTGTTCTGAACGACGCCGAGGACCTTGCGATGTATGAGCTGAACGCGAGCTGTCCGAATACCAGCCATGGCGGAATGGTCTTCGGTACGGATCCCGAGCTGCTCAAGGAACTGGTCAGCCGCACCAGGGAAGTCTGCAAGCGGCCCCTGATGGTGAAGCTGTCGCCAAACGTAACGAGTGTGGCTCAAATGGCGAAGATTGCAGCGGACGCAGGCGCTGACGCGATCTCTCTGGTGAACACCTTCCTCTCGATGGCGATCGATGTGGAGACCCGTCGGCCGAAGATCGCCAATGTGACCGCTGGACTTTCCGGCCCGGCGATCAGGCCGATTGCTGTCCGCATGGTGTATGAGGCCGCGAAGGCAGTCAGTATCCCTGTGGTGGGGATGGGTGGGATCGTAAGGGCCGAGGACGCGGTGGAATTCATGATGGCGGGAGCTGCGGCCGTGCAGGTGGGTACCGCGAGCTACGCCGATCCGCGAGCTGTGGAGAACATTGCGAACGGAATGACACGGTGGTGTTCGTCCCACCAGGTGGACCGCGTCGCCAGCCTTACCGGTACGGTCCTGTTGCAATAGGCGACAGAGCCGCAGTGGCTTTCCGATGCGATGTTGGGGAAGCGAAAAATCGGAGCGGCCCGACATAGAATAGAGGGTGATGACCTCACATAATGCTCCCTTCACGGATTCAGTTGATTTTCGTCCTGTTCGCCGCGCTCTTCTTTCTGTCACGGATAAGGCCGGCCTAGTTGACTTTGCTCGCGCCCTGGCAGCGCATGACGTTGAACTGGTTTCGACCGGCGGCACGGCGAGGGCGTTGCGGGAAGCTGGATTGACTGTAAAAGATATCAGCGATCTGACTGGATTTCCCGAGATGCTGGACGGCAGAGTGAAGACGCTCCACCCGAAAGTACACGGCGGAATTCTGCATATGCGAGGAAACCCGGAGCATGTGGCCGCGGTCGAGGCACATGGGATTAAGCCGATCGACATGGTTGTCGTTAACCTGTATGCCTTTGAAAAGACCACCCAGAACCCCGGCGTAGCCTTTGCTGATGTTATTGAAAATATTGATATTGGCGGCCCCTCGATGGTGCGGTCGGCGGCGAAGAACTTTGAGGACGTGGCGATTGTAACGGCGGCTTCAGACTATGGGGTTCTTATCGAAGAGCTGGAGACGAATCGGGGAGCTTTGAGCCGGGCGACTCGCTGGCGGCTGGCAAAGAAGGCCTTCGCGGTAACCGCTGCTTACGATGCCGGGATCGCCAGCGCGCTCGAGAAGATCGAAGAGCCGTCGGGTCCTGCGGTCTTTACGGACGGACTGCCCGCAACGCTGCGCATTATTGATCCCCTGGCACAGACGCTGCGCTACGGCGAGAATCCTCACCAGAGGGCAGCCCTTTATGTCGACGGGACGGGGACTGGCGTTGCCGCCGCGCAGCAGCTCCAAGGGAAAGAGCTTAGCTACAATAACCTGGTTGATCTGGATGCGTGCTGGGAGCTGGTAAGCGAGTTCGATGCTGCATCGGAAGCAGCGGTAGCAATCATCAAGCATACGAACCCTTGTGGAGCTTCGACCGGAAGGACGGTGCTGGAGGCGTATCGGCGGGCATTGGAGTCAGACCCTGTATCTGCATTCGGTGGCGTGATCGGCATCAACCGCGAGGTGGATGGCTCTGCTGCTGAGGAGATTGCGAAGCTCTTCGTAGAAGCCATTGTGGCTCCGGGATTTACGAAAGAAGCGTTGGAACGATTTGTCGCCAAGAAGAACCTGCGGCTGGTGAAGATTACTCCGGCGGAGACAAAGCGCGTGGTCAAGCAGGTCTCGGGCGGCTTTTTGGTCCAGGACGCTGATCGTCTGCGTGTGAAGGAATCTGAGCTGAAGGTTGTTACGGATCGCAAGCCTACGCAAGAGGAGATGCGGGCTCTCCTGTTTGCATGGAGGGTTTGCAAGCATGTGAAATCCAATGCCATTGTGTATGCACGGCACTCCGACGGATTTGGACAGACGGTAGGGGTGGGAGCCGGGCAGATGAGCCGGGTAGATGCGGCGCGATTTGGCGCGATGAAGGCTGTGTTGCCGTTGAAGGGCAGCGTGGCGGCATCTGACGCATTCTTTCCGTTCCCGGATGGGCTGGAGACGATCGCGGAGGCGGGGGCGACAGCGGTGATCCAACCGGGCGGTTCGGTCAAGGATGCGGATGTGATTGCGGCGGCGAATCGACTTGGGGTAGCAATGGTGTTTACCGGCTATCGGCACTTCCGTCACGGATAAGGGGAAACGGACTATAATCACCGCCAACCCCGAAAGAGGTCGAAAAGACGGCATTTGCAGCCAATATGCAGATGCCGTCGTCTAAACGAAGTGAACCACGTTTGGGATGTTGCGTCTGTCCTGATGAGGACGACTCATTTCGGCGGCACAGGAAACTATAGATGATCAAGCCACTTTCACGTGCCTCCACTGCCAGATTGCTGGCCGCGGCAGCAGTTCTGACGATGGTCCCGTTTGCATGGGCCCAGACTCCGGGCTCCAAGGATGCTTCCGGCCAGAAGAACGATCGCGCATCTGCCTACTATCACTACGGGCTCGCCCATATGTACGAGGATATGGCGGTTAGCGCCGGGCGGCCGGATTATGCTTCGCAGGCGATTGAAGAGTACAAGCTGGCGATGGATGCCGATCCGGAGTCGACGACTCTGCAGGACGGACTTGCGGAGTTGTATTTCAAGCTGGGCAGGATCCGCGAGGCGGTGAGTGCAGCGCAGGCCCAGGTGATCAAGAATCCGCAGGACGTATCAGCGCATGAGTTGCTGGGAAAGATCTATCTGCGATCCCTGGGGGACATGCAGGGGCAGCAGTCGGCACAGATGCTCAAGCTGGCGATTGTGGAGTACGAAAAGCTGGCAGAGTTGAAGCCGAAGGATGTGGAGACGAGGCTTTTGCTGGGCCAGCTCTATGGTCTGAACCATGATTCTGCGAAAGCGGAGAGTGAGTTCAAAGACGCGCAGAAGATCGACGCGGACTCCGAAGAAGTGGTGCTGAACCTCTACCGGCTGTACACGGAGCAGGCGGATTATGCGCGCGCTGTCGATGTGCTGAAGTCTGTACCGGAGGACGATAGGACCTCCAGAATCGATTTCGCGCTGGGTGCGACGTACGATCTGCTCAAGAAGCCGAAAGAGGCGATCGCAGCGTATCGCCGCGCGCTCGATGAGGACCCGGACAACGTGGACACCGAGCGTGGTCTGGCGACGGCGTTGCTACGGGACGGACAGTTGGACGAGGCGCTGAAGATCTTCAAGACTGTGGTGGCAGCGGAGCCCCAGGATGCGCAATCGATGGTGAAGATTGCAGACATTCAGCGTCAGCAGGGCCACTATGACGACGCGCTGGCAACGTTGGAGAAGGCGAAGCCCCTGTCGCAGGAAAACCTGGAACTGAATTACAACGAAGCGCTGGTGTACGATTCGCTGGGCCGGTATGACGATGCGGTGCGGACGCTGAAGGGGTTAATCGATTCCACATCGCATGCCGATGGGGTTTACAGCGATCAGGAGAAACAGAATCGGACGATCTTCCTGGATCGACTTGGGATTATCTATCGCGAACAGAACAAGACTGCCGAGGCAGTTTCGACGTACAGGCAGATGGTTGCGCTAGGTGGAGACTTTGCCAAGAGCGGCTACCAGGGCGAGGTGGATGCCTATCGCGATGCTCACCAATGGAAGGAATCGACGCTTGCTGCCGCTGAGGCAGCAAAGGCCCTTCCGAAAGATCAGGGCGTGCAGCTGATGTATGCCGGACAGCTGGCTGACACAGGCAAGGTGGATGAGGGAATTGCACTGGCAAAGTCGCAGATCTCGGCGACGGGAGACCAGAAGGGTGACCGCGAAGCCCACCTGGCGCTGGCAAACATCTACATTCGGCTGAAGCGCTGGCCTGAGGCGAGCAAAGAGCTCAGCGCAGGTGAGGCGCTGTCGAATGCGCCTGACGAGAAGCTGTATGTCTACTTTCTACGGGGTGTAATGGCGGATCGGCAAAAGCAGTATGATGCCGCCGAGACGCAGTTCCGTAAGGCCCTGGCAATTGATTCGCAGAACGCAACGATCCTAAACTATCTGGGTTATATGCTTGCCGATCGCGGCGTGCGATTGAATGAAGCTCTCGCGATGATCCGCAAGGCGGTGGAGCTTGACCCGCAGAACTACGCGTACCTTGATTCGCTTGGCTGGGCGTATTACAAGACGGGGCAGTACGCGCTGGCGGAAGAGAACATCCGCAAGGCGAACGAGCGCAACAGTGGCGATCCTACCATTCACGATCATCTTGCCGAGATCTATGAACGTACCGGGAAGCTGAAGATGGCAGTGGAGCAATGGCAGCGTTCTTTGAACGAGTATGCACGATCGCTGCCAGCAGATGCCGATCCTGAAGATATCGCGAAGGTGCAGCATAAGCTGGACAATGCACGAGTGAAGCTGTCGAAGCTGAACACGTCTTCTGTAAAGTAGGCTTTTGTTCCGGAGAGGGCTCATCCGATCGGTGAGCCCTCTTCGTGCGTCCGGGAATGAGTGATTCGTATCCGGTACACTCAAGGAGAGTATGGCAAAGGACCTCAGGCGTTGTGCGGTGGTGGGCGATGAGTCGGATCCGCTAACTGCGCGTGTTTATCCTGCTCCCGCACGTTCCGGCAGAACTGCCTTTCAGAGAGATCGGGAGCGCGTCATACAGTCTCGCGCCTTCAGGCGCCTGGCGGGAAAAACTCAGGTATTTACAAGCAGGTCGTCCGATCATTTTCGTAGCAGGTTGACGCACACGATTGAGGTGGCTGAGATTGCGCGTGCAGCTGCAGCGGCACTGGGATTGAATGAGGCCCTTACGGAGACGCTTGCACTGGTTCACGATATCGGTCATCCACCGTTCGGACACGCCGGTGAACGGGCGTTGGACCAGTGTCTTCGGCGGCATGGAAGGAGCTTTGACCATAACCTGCACGCGCTGAGAATCGTGGAGCACTTTGAGCAACGTTACGCTGCTCATCGAGGCTTGAACCTGACGCTGGGCGTCAGAGAAGGAATCATCAAGCATTCGCGCGATTACAGGCCGGAGGAGTACGAGGACCTGAAGGCTTATTTTCTGGATCTGCGGCCTCCGCTGGAGGCGCAGCTGATCGATTTCGCGGATGAGATTGCGTACCTGACGGCGGACCTGGACGACGGAGTGGAATCAGGGCTGCTGGAGATTGGCCATATCTGTGAGAACATCTCGATCGTGGGTGAATGCTACCGCTCAGTTGCTGCGCGACACCCCTCGGTGGAGCAGAAATACCTCTTCCATGAAGCGCTGCAGCTGATGCAGAACATTCTGACGGACGACCTGATTGCGAATACCTTTGCGAACGTGGAGGCGATTGGCGCGCAAACTCTCGACGAGGTGCGACGTCACCCGCTGCGCCTGGCTGTGTTCTCGCCGGAGATGGAATCGCAGAGGCTTCAGGAGAAACGTTATCTGTACGACACACTGTATACCTGCGGTCCGCTGGAACGAGAACATGCGAAGGCGGAGGAGGTAGTGACGGCGCTGTTCGATTACTGGATCCATGATCCGGAGGAGCTCCCCTGGGGACATTTTCAGGACGTCGAGGCCGAGGGGCTGGCGCGTGTCGTAGCCGATTACATTGCCGGGATGACGGACAGCTACACCTTGGAACAGTATGCGCAGGTAAAGCGCGCCGTAAGGCGCTGACCGATGCATAAGGATGTCGAACAGTCCTGCGGGAGTAGAATTCCTGCACCATGTACTTTTCGCCGGCGAACATAACGGCGTTTATTGTTGCGGCGAGCTTCGCCGGCGGCCTGAACATCTATGCCACAGTGCTTACGCTGGGAGTGCTCGCGCGCACGCACTGGGTAGCCCTGCCTCCAGGATTGAGCGGGATCGGCGCCACGTGGGTGATCATCAGCTGCGCCATTCTGTTTGTGGTGGAGGTATTCGCGGACAAGATTCCGGGATTGGATCTGTTCTGGAACGGCCTGCAGACGATTGCGAGAGTGCCGGTAGCTGCTCTGGTGGCCTATCACGCAAGTTCGCAACTAACCCCAGGCATGCAACTGCTGGCTACGGCGGTTGGAGCAGGTATTGCGTTGGCATCCCATGGATCGAAGACCCTGGTCCGTGCAGCGGTCACGCCCAGTCCGGAGCCGGTGTCGAATCTCGTATTGAGCTCGAGCGAGGACGTACTGGCCGTCGGCATTACGTGGTTTGCTACGCATCATGCGATTGTTGCAGCTGCAATGGCTGTGATGCTGCTGTTGGCAGCATTTCTTACCGCACGTGTCCTGCTTAGGGCAGTATGGCAGCCGTTGAAGAGGGTATTTGGCCCTCCACGGGAGCAGCCTATAAACACGGAACAAGGCCCGAGAGCTTCCTAGCGGAGCATCGACACAAGCGCGGAATACTTTGCCGTGGTTCTATGCTCCTGTGAGTTGATCGAGCCAACGTTGAAGAAAGCTGAGCAATTCATCAGGAGGCCGAAGCCATGCTTTTGCTGCCGTGTGACGATGTTCGGCGCGGACGAGCACGGAGAGACCACGGTCCGCCAGCCTGCGGAAACCGTCCTCGTCAGTGAGATCATCTCCGAGGAACGCGACTGGAGTTGATGCAGCGAGACGATCCAGAATGGATGCGATTGCATCACCCTTATCGGGGCGGGTGATACGCAGTTCAAGACCACCCTCGAACTGCAGCAACTTAAGTCCATCCTGTTGCGCGAGCGCAGACCATCCTTCGAGGGTGCGGGACCGCACCTGCTCGATATGGGATTCTGGCAGGCCACGCCAATGAACGGCGACTCCGCCGGGTTTGATCTCCTGAAGCGAGGACATCTCTTCACGGTCGAGCCAATCTTTTGCCTTATCGAGGCGTGCCTGAAGTGTGGGATCGATTTCAACCTGCTGCCGAGTTCCGTTGTTCAGGAGATGGTCGAGACCATGGGCACCCCAGATTTCGATTCCGTCGAGCGGGCTTAGAAGCTGCTGAACTTCATGGATAGGACGACCGGTGATGACGATAAGCTCCGTGCGGCCGTTTTGCTGAATGGCCTGCAGCAGAGGCACAACACCCGGATAGGGAAATGCCTGATCGCGCTCGATTTTGAAGGGAGCCAGCGTGCCATCGTAGTCCAGAAGCAGCGTAGAGGATGGCGCGCCAGCGAGGGTTTCAAGGAATGCCGAGATCTGGCCGGCATCACGCGTGTGTAGCATTCGGTCCTCCTATGCATTTCAGCGCTTCAGACGGAGCTCGCAGAGTTCTCCAATGAGAGAGCCCGCCCACCAGTAGATATTGTGTTCTTTCACGGTCCTGCGCATGCGCCGCATGCGATCTATCACCTCACTGACATCCATTTCCAGCACGCGAGCGATGGCTTCACCTGTCGCCTGGATGTCGTACGGATTGACGATGATGGCATCATGAAGTTCACGTGCTGCGCCAGTGAAGCGACTGAGGATGAGCGATCCGCGGTCGTCGCTGCGAGCGGCGATGTATTCCTTCGCGACAAGATTCATGCCGTCGTGGAGGGAAGTAACAAGACAGACATGGGCGGCGCGATAGTAACGCCGGACCTCCTGGTGAGAGTGCTGGCGGTTGAGAAAGACGATGGGGCGCCATTTCCCGCGCTTGAATCGGTCATTGATGCGGTTGGCCTCGAACTCAACCTCGCGCTGGAACTCGGCGTATCGAGGAATGTTGCTGCGTGTAGGAGCGCCAATCTGGACGAAGGTAAATTTGCCCTGGTAACGGGGATGGCGCTCCAGAAACGATTCGACGGCCTGGAAGCGTTCGATGATTCCCTTGGTGTAGTCCACGCGATCAACGCCGACGCCCAGGAAGGTGGCCTCGATACCAAGCTCAGAGAGGATGGCGCTGCGTTCTTCCTCCGCGGTGCGCGGCGGTGGGGTGCTGGATACGTCTTCGGTCAATTCGACGCTGATCGGGAATGGGAGCACGATTGAGAGGTGGTCGTTTCGCTTGACGGAGAAGTGCTCCCAATCAACGCGAGCTTCAAGCACGCGATCCACGGTATTGAGGAAGTTGTTGCAGTGAGCCTGCACGTGGAACCCGATGAGATCTGCTCCAAGCAGGCCATCCAGAAGCTCGCGTTGCCAGGGGCAGATACTAAAGGCCTCGGGATTAGGCCAGGGGATATGCCAGAAGATTGCGACGCGCGCGTGAGGAACGCGGTCCTTGATCATGCGGGGCAGGAGCGCAAAGTGATAGTCCTGAATGAGGACTACAGGATTCTCTTCGCCTGCCATCTCTTCGACGAGTGCATCGGCGAAGCGTTCGTTGACCTTGTTGTAATAGTCCCAGTCGGAAGCCCGAAAGGTAGGACGGGTATGTGCCATATGGCAGAGGGGCCACAGACCCTCGTTGGCAAAGCCGTAGTAGTAGCCTTCCTCTTCTGCGGCGCTGAGCCATACGCGACGGAGGGTGTATTTGGGATCGTCCGGGGGAACCTGGATGCGATCGTGGCTGTCGACGGTTTCCGCGTCTGCACTGCCGCTGCCCTGGGCAACCCAGGTACCGTTGCAGGCGCAAAGGATGGGTTCAATCGCTGTGACGAGTCCGCTGGCAGGGACAGTGACGCTGATGGTGTTGCCTTGCCAGTTGTGAATGTAGGGCTCTCGATTCGAGACGACGAAGAGACTGCTGCCGTCCAGCTTGCTTCGAACGTGCTCCGCTAATCGCTGCGCCGTCCATAGAGATTCATTCGTGTTGCGGAGGCGGGCTTCGGTCTCGGCTGCCTCGCGAGCGCGCTGCATGCTTTCGGCCAGCGGCGCCATCTCCTTTGCGAGCGGCAGCAGGAAATCGAGATCTTTCGAAGGGGGCTGAACGCCTTGCTTGCCGGTACGGAGTGTCTTCATCCACTGTGCTGCACGCGCTATGGGACCGACAAGGGTCCAACGCAGGATGAGCAGTGTGATGGCTACGATCACAAGGACCTGTCCGGCAATCCGAACGAAGACCCGACCCCATACGCCGAAGATATGGGAGCGGATGTAGCCGGTGTCGTAGACCACGACAATTCCGCCAATTACATCTTTGCTGACGGAGTGGAGCGGCGCTGCCAGCAGATATACGCGACTGAAATGAAGACGAGTGAACCTGGTTTCGGGTCGGTCTTTGGAGAGTGCTGTCGAGAGTGCCTCAGGGGTGCGCGAGAGAAGCGATCCCAGCTCGCGGGTCATTACGATCGATGAACCATCGGTATCGTAAATCCCAATGCCGAGCAAGTGATCTCGGTGGCTGAAGCGTTGCACCTGCTGTTCCAGCCTGCCTGTGTCTCCATTCGCGAGATAGATTTCGGCGCTGCTGGCGAGGCTCTCCCCCAGCGTCTCGGCCTTATATTGCAGATCGCGGCGAAGAGCATTCTTTTCATCCTGGACATCGGACCAAGATGAGACCAGAGAGACGAGTGTGACTCCCAGGATCAACGCAATGATGAGACGTAAACTTAGAATCCGCATAGAACCATGAGTGTGACTGCACGAGAGCAGCTCGATGTATTCGTTAGGACTTCAACTCCCCGTCAATGTTGCGGCGAGCGATCGGCGTTTCTGAGGTATTCGAGCGCGACGCAGGATTAGGGAACTGCTGCGGGTCGATCGGAGTGTCCAAGATCTCGACCGGGATCAATGCGGTCGCGAACAAGCTGCTTGAGTTCTTTTAATTCAGGGAATCTCTGCTGTACAGCTCTCGACCAAACTACCTCGGAACCAACGCGAACTTCAAAGATTCCACCGATTCCGGGCTGAAGGGCGAGCTCTCCTATCTCGTCCTGAAATGTAGTCAACAGCTCCTGTGCCATCCAGGCAGCGCGAAGAAGCCACCGACATTGGGTGCAGTATTCGATTTCGATCTTCGGCGAGCCTTCTTTCATGTTTATTAAGTTTACCCTGCACCCCGAAACGACGTTGCGCCGGGTTTAAAGCCTGTGCTTGAAACCTCACTGCAGTTGGGAGAGTTCTGTAACTCTTTTTAGATCAGATGCCTGCAGAAAGCACCGCGTGGCCTGCTGCCGAACAACGGGAGGGTAGAACACCCGGACGCAGCAGGACCCCCGTAAAGGCCCTGCTGCGCAAGGTAGGAAGGAGCAGGCTATTTCTTCTGGGCAGCGAGTTTCCTCTGGGTCTCCAGAAAACGGCGCACGCGATCGAGAGAACGCGCCTTGCCGAAGACCATCATGCTTTCAAGCAGCGGAGGCGATGTTGTGCTCCCGGTAATGATGGCGCGAAGCAGCATGAAGTTCTCTTTGACCGACCAGGATTTTTCTTCACCGAGCTTCTTGAGCGACTGTTCGAGGGAATCGTGTGTCCAGTCTGCAGTTTCAATAGCGGCGAGTTGATCCTGTGCAAAGGCGAGTGTCTCCTCAAGGCTCCTCTTCTTTGGAAGAAAAACATCTTGAGAGGGAATAACGTTGTCGGAGAAAAAGAAGCTGGTCAGATCGCCGAACTGGGCGAGGGTTTCAATGCGGGTCTGCATGAGGGCTGCGATTCGACGGAGATAGTCATCGCCGAAGACACGCTCACGCACGGCAAGGAAGAAGTCTTCCGGAGTCAATCTCCGAAGATACTCCCCATTCAGCCACTTGAGCTTGGTGAGATCAAAGACAGGACCGCCGACGCGGATATCGGTGAAGACAAAGCTGTCGACCATCTCTGCAAGCGTGAACTGTTCGGTGCCGTTGTTGATTTCAGCCGGCATGCCTCCACCCATCAGCCCGAGAAAGTTGATCATGGCTTCGGGCAAATAGCCGCTGTCACGGTAATAGATAAGTGAGACGGGATTTTTGCGTTTGGAGATCTTCGACTTATCGAGATTTCGCAGCAGAGGCATGTGCCAGAATCGGGGGATCTGCCAGCCGAAGGCCTTGTAGAGGAGTACGTGCTTGGGGGTGGAGGATATCCATTCTTCGGCGCGGATGACATCGGTGATCTCCATCAGGTGATCGTCGACGACATTGGCGAGATGGTAGGTGGGGAACCCGTCGGACTTGAGCAGGACCTGATCATCCACATTGTTGTGCTCGAAGGTGATCTCGCCGCGGAGTTCATCGCGGAAGGATGTGGAGGATGTAAGGTCGGCTTGGTGTGGGGGGACGGCCAGGCGAACCGTGTATGGTTTGCCGGACGTCAGATTCCGCTGTAGTTGTTCCGGCGTAAGGTGGCGGCAGGTTCCGGGATAACGCGGCGGCAGCTTTGCTGCTATCTGTTGTTTCCTGACAGCATCCAGTTCCTCTGGAGTACAGAAGCAGCGATATGCCTTGCCGCTTTCGAGCAGCATATCGGAGTGCTGCTTATAGATGGCCGTCCGCTCGGACTGGCGATAGGGGCCGAACGGGCCTCCCACATCGGGTCCCTCATCCCAGCTGAGGCCAAGCCAGCGAAGAGAGTCGAAGATCATCTGTTCGGAGGTCGGGACGAAGCGGGTTCGATCCGTGTCTTCGATACGAAGGACGAACTTGCCCGAGCGCTGCCGGGCAAAGATGTAGTTGAGGAGACCAATGTAAGCGGTGCCTACGTGAGGGTCTCCCGTTGGCGAGGGAGCGATGCGGACGCGAATCGTCTTTTCTGTGCTGGCCGTGGTCATGTCGGTGGTCAAGATTTAATGCTAGCAGAGGCGTAGAGAGGCTGCGCCTCTGCTGCGAGGACCATAGCCAGACTGATCAGGGTTGTTCTCCGTAGAGGGTGATGCTGAAGATGGATTCACCGAAGCGATAGGATCGGGCGAGGCGAAACGTCGAGGTCTTCCTGTGGATGTCGTAGTGAGTTCCTGCGACAACGGTAGGTACGGAGAGCAGGCAGGCTGAGCTGAGCGGTGAAATCTTCGATTTCCAGGCTCCCGCAAGGATATTGGCGATCTCTCCCAGTCCGTCGAAGACGGTGTCGTCGATAGAAGTCACTTCGATGCCCATCATGCAGGCGGTGATTTGCTTGGCTCCGGCCTCGTCCACAACGACGGTGAAGGCACCGCTGAGAGCTCCGGCCAGTCCAATGACAGCGGTGAGGGTAACGGGCGTGTTGGAAGGAGAGACGGCAGTTGCAGATACAGTAACCGGAACCCCCATCATCAGTCCGAGGACTTCCTCTACGGTCTGGTCGAGTGTAGCAGTATCGGTGACGGTGGAAACGAAGTCGTTGATGGAGGTGCCAGCGGGCGAAACTGTGGATTGCACCATGGGTTCTGGAGATCTCCTTAGGAGTATTGGATTCTTATCGGCCTGTTCGCAAAAAGGATGAGCCTCCGGTGGCAATGCAGACCGGGCCGGCGCTATTTGACGTACCCAGTGCTCCGTGATGCGATTAAGACGTGGATCGCAAACCAGCTCTACCCATCGATCAGCTTCTTCCAGTGATCGCAGGTTCCCTTCGAGAAAATCCAAATCTTGTTCTGGAAGCGCCGCCGGGTGCGGGCAAGACAACACGCGTTCCTCCGCTGCTGCTAACGCTGGTGCAGGGTGAGGTTCTGGTCCTGGAGCCGAGGAGGATTGCGGCGCGGGCGGCCGCTTCACGCGTGGCGGACGAGATGGGCGAAAGGCCCGGTGAGACGGTCGGATACCAAGTCCGATTTGAGGAGATGGCCGGTCCTCGGACACGTCTGAAGTACGTCACGGAAGGAACACTTATCCGGCGAATGGTTGCTGATCCTGAGCTCAAGGGGGTCGACGCCGTCGTTCTTGATGAGTTTCACGAACGCAACCTGGATGCAGATTTTGCGCTCGCACTTCTGAAACGGCTGCAGAGACGGCGTCCGGAGTTGATGATCCTTGTTATGTCTGCGACGCTGGACGGCGGACCCGTGGCAGCATACCTTGGCGGCTGTCGAGTTCTGCGGTCAGAAGGGCGAATGTTTGATGTCCTCGTGCGGCATCTTCCGTATTCGCCGGAGCCTCTGGCGGCCCAGGTGAGGAGCGCTGTGCAGTTGCTTATCGCGGAGAAGGAGCGAGGAAACATTCTTGTATTTCTTCCAGGCGCAGCAGAGATTCGGCAGGCGATGGTTGAGTGCATGGAGATCGCAGACCGGAACGACATGTTGGTGCTGGCGCTGCATGGTGCGCTTTCCATCGAGGAGCAAAACAGGGCCCTGAACCCGGCGGAGCGAAAGAAGTTGATCCTGGCGACGAACGTGGCTGAGACGTCAGTGACCGTGGAGGGAGTGACGGCGGTAATCGACAGCGGAATGGTACGTTCTTCGAGTGCGTCACGGTGGACAGGCCTGCCGACACTGCATCTTGGAAGAATCAGCAAGGCATCGGCTCGACAGAGAGCCGGAAGAGCAGGTCGCACCGGACCGTGGCAAGTTCTAAGACTCTATGCGGAGGCAGACTACGCCAGGCGTCCGGAGTATGAGGCGCCGGAGATTCAGAGAAGTGATCTTTCAGGGCTATGTCTCGCGATACGGGCTATGGGAGAAACGGGCGTGGACGCCCTTGAGTGGCTGGATGCGCCTCCGCAGGCCGCGGTTGAAAATGCTGAGTCGCTGCTGGATAGATTGGGAGCGTCGACGGGCGCTGCTGCTGCCCGGTTAGCCCGCTATCCTCTGGCGCCTCGACTGGCGTGCATCGTCGAAGAATCGATCGCGCGGGGAGTGGCAGAACAGGGATGCATGGTAGCGGCCTTGCTCGGATCGGGAGTGCGGCTGGAGGGTATCAATATCCTCGATGCCTTGGATCATCCTCCGCGAGAGGCCGTATTCCAGCAGCATCTTAAGCAGCTGCACAGGTTAGTGCGTGCTCCAGGAGGGAACTGGAGGGCGAACGATGACGAGCTGTTGAGAGCGATACTTCGTGGATTCCCTGATCGAGTTGCACGCAGAATAGCGGGGAGACATCTTCTGCTCGCGAATGGAGTCACTGCAGAGATGCAGGGGACACCCGCAGGTGGCGAGTTCCTGGTTGCTCTCGACGTAGAGGATCGAAGTGATCGGGCTCTACCGCTTGTTCGATTGATCGCCGCGATTGAGCCTGAGTGGCTGATCGACCTTTTTCCTGAGCGCATCGAAGAACGAACAAGCCTGGAGTGGAACAGTGCCGCCGAGCGAGTTGAGAACGTCAGTGCGCTGGTCTTTGACGACCTGATTCTTCAAGAGAGCCGGCGTGTCATCAAGGACGAGCGATCGAGTGAAGTGCTTTACCGGAAGGCAATGGACGCCGGAATCGATTGCTTTTTTGAGAGGAACGATCTGGAGAGAGTACTGGCGAGGGCTTCGTTCGCAGCGCTGGATGTGCCAGATATTTCTGCTGCATTTCGTGCGCTATGTGACGGGTTGAGCAGTTTCGCAGAGTTGCGGCGCGCCGCGGATCAGTTTGTGCCCAGGTTGGAGCAGATGATTGGTGAACACCTTCTACGTGAGAGGGCGCCGGAGCGTATTCGCCTGGCCGGCGGTCGCGAGGTGAAGGTGCATTATGAACGTGACAAGGCACCGTGGATTGCTTCGCGACTCCAGGACTTCTTCGGGATGAAGGAGACACCGGTTGTCGGACGGGAACGCACGCCGGTGGTGATTCATCTGCTGGCTCCGAACCAGCGCGCAGTACAGACGACTACGGACCTGGCAGGTTTCTGGGACCGACTTTATCCGGAGCTGCGCCGTTCGCTCATGCGTCGATACCCGAAACATCATTGGCCTGAGCGTCCATAGCGGGCAATGAGAACTTGAAGAAGAGGCGGTTGCCCGTCGAGCAACTGCGGGTAGCGGGAGGAACCCACCGGCGGGTGAAGCCCGCCTCGGCGCAGCGCGTTCCTGGTTGATGGTCAGAAGAGGACCGGCGACAGGCTAGAATAGGCACGCAACGGTACAGATCTTCAAACGAGTCAATTCGCAGAGATTCGAGGGCATTGTTCTGCGACAGAGGAAATCCTTCACTTAATGGCACCGGTTCACCAGGCTCTGCTGATCGTTATCGTTGCGGTAAGCATTCTCTTGATGCTGGTCCGTCCGAAGAACATCCCTGAAGTGTATTGGGTAGGGGCTGGGGCGCTGCTGCTGATTGCGTTACGGCTGATACCGCTGAGTCTGGCCGGTAAGGCGATCGGGGGCGGGCTAGATGTCTACCTCTTTCTGGCAGGCATGATGCTGCTTTCAGAGCTAGCACGCGAACACGGAGTATTTGAGTGGCTGTCATCCGCTGCAATGCAACATGCGGAGGGATCAGGTAGCCGACTCTTTTTCCTTGTGTATCTGGCAGGGACGTTAGTAACGGCATGCATGTCGAACGATGCTACCGCGGTGGTCCTGACGCCGGCGGTTCTTTCAGTTGTACGCCGATCGAAGGCAAACCCGCTCCCGCATCTGTTCGCATGCGCCATGGTTGCAAATGCAGCATCGTTTGTTTTGCCGATCTCGAACCCGGCAAATTTGGTCGTATTTCATTCAGGAATACCTCCGCTGGGCCGGTGGCTGCTGTTCTTTGCAATCCCATCGCTCTTCTCGATTGTGATGACCTTTCTCGTATTGCGATGGTATTTTCGAAAGCCGTTATCGATGGCGATCGAGGACGGATTCGAAGACCATCCTCTTAGCAGGAATGGGCGATTTGTCGTGGTGGGGCTGGCGCTTGTGGTTGGGGCTCTCGTGACAGCCTCTGCGCTCCACAGGGATCTGGGACTTCCTACCTGCATTGCGGCGATCGCAATTGTAGCCGTCGTTTCTTTGAAAGCGAAGAGCAATCCATTTGCGTTGGCGAGGCACGTAAGCTGGCCTACTCTTGGACTGGTCGCTGCTCTCTTTGTGCTCGTAAGCGCGGCAGAGGCCGTAGGCGCATTGCAGTATGTCAGCAGAGGACTCTCCTGGATAGAACGGATGCCAGCGGACCGCGGAGCCATTGCTCTGGCGTTTGCAGTTGGGTTTGCCAATAATCTCCTGAACAATCTTCCTGTGGGACTGATTGCCGGCGCTGTTCTGGCGAAGGCACATGTGAAAGAACTGCTGATCAACTCGGTTCTGCTGGGTGTGGACCTTGGACCGAATCTTTCCGTGACGGGATCGCTGGCGACCATCCTTTGGCTGCTGGCTCTGCGGAGAGAGCGAATCCATATCAAATATTTGGATTTTCTTAAGATAGGCATACTGGCAATGCCTGTCGCCTTGCTGGGGGCGATGTTTGGACTTCTGCTGGTTGCGAGATTCTGGTAGGAACAATGGCCTATTCATGCAGCTGACGAATTGCAGTCTCCAACTCGCTTGTCCATTCGGTCTGAGGGCGACCAGGTCGCCACATAACAGGCTCGCCGATGTTGACCCGGAGCACTCCTGATCGAAACCATCGCTGTTGTCCAGAGTTGATCTGCTCGATGCCGATGAGGGCTAACGGCAGGATGGGCACCTCTGCCTGTGCAGCCAGCAGACCGGTGCCTCCACGAAAAGGCGCGATCTGTCCGGAGGTGCTTCGAGCTCCTTCCGGAAAGATCAGGACCGAGTAGCTTCGATCGAGCGCATCACCTGCGTGGGCGAAGCTCTCGCGGAAACCAAGCGATTGCGGCAGGGGAAAGACGTTGAACAGTGCAATTGTCAGCCAATAGGCGAGAGGTCCCTGCAGCTTGCCCAGTACCTTCGGCTTGCGACCGGAGTGTAGATCGACGAGAAGTTCACCAGACATGCCAATGGTGGTTCGGCTACGCAGTCGAAAAGGCAGGGCGTAGAGGATGAGGGGAACGTCCAGGACGCTCACATGGTTGGACGCGATGAGCAATGGCCCCGGAGGAAGATGAGCGGGCGAGGTGACGCTCGGTGCCAGAAGGAGACCAACCAGCGGACGCACAACTGCCTCGATGAAAAGAATACGAACCAGATTGACCGGGTAAGACCACGGCCAGTGGAGATATCGATTTTTTACCGGTTGTGAATTGCTTGGCCGAGTTCGCACCAGTGCCTCTGGTTGATCGGTTCCAGGTGCCGCGGGGCCAGCTCTTCGCTGTGGCCCGGCCAGCGCAGAAAGATCGAGGATCGAACGGATATCTCCGATCGTCTCTGCCTGGGAGATGGTGGCGTCGCTGATGGGAGTGCCGGTTGTCTCCTCGAGCATGGAGGCGAGTTGCATTCGACCCAAGCTGTCAAGGTGAAGATCTTCAGAGAGTCGAAGCCGGTCGTTCGCGCTGGGTGGCGCCTCTCCAGTGAGGGAGGAGATGAGACTGAGGAGGGAATCCGGTGGCCGATTCCCGGAGGGACTCTCGCCTCGGATCATAGGGCACGCCCACTCTGCAATGGCGCGTTTGAGAACCTTGCCGGTAGATGTATACGGGAAAGAGATTTGAGGCCAGCGCAAAACGCGACGTATCTGCTGGTAGGGTGCCAGACCCCGATTGGCTTGGACGACGGCCTGCTGAAGGTCTGCGTCATCGCCGTCGAAGATGACGACACATACGGGCTCTTGCCCGGAGGCTAAGATACATGGCACAACGGCACAAGCGCGAACTCCAGCTTGCTCCATCATCGCGGTTTCCAGATCAACGGGAAAAACCTTGAGGCCGCTGGAGGTAACGATTGTCTCTCCCATGCGACCCAGGAAGCGGAATTCGCCCGTGGGACTCTGCTGCGCCAGGTCTCCGGTAGCAAACCAGTCCACTGGCTGCCGCCGCAGCTTACCCTGCTGCCATGTCGCGCTTGCGACCATATCGCCTTTTACCAGGATCTCACCTGTATCGCTGAGCTTCACAGAGCTGCTGGCCAAGGCCTTTCCGATGGTGCCATGCCCGATGCGGAACGGATGGTTGAGAGTAATCAGGGCTGCCGTCTCGGTCATGCCGTAGCCCTGTATGAGAGCGAATCCCAGCCGGTTCCAGAAGAGTTCAAGGTCTTCTGGAAGCGGAGCGCCGCCGGAGATGATCGCCCAGAATCTCCATCCAAGAATCCGATGTACTGCACGGAATCGCCACCAGCGTGCCCAGAGGGAGAGGGCTGAGGCCGTCCCCAGATTGTCGCTCCGGATAAGACCGGATGCCACCAGATGAGACTGGACGAGTCGAAGGATTCGGGGCACTGCGATGAGTACATTCACTCGTTCCCGCCGGATCAACGCTACCATCCGATGCGATTCGATGACATCGACCAGGTGAACCTCAGCTGACAGAATGGGAGGAATCCAAAGTCCCATGAACTGACCAAAGACATGGCTGAATGGCAGCGTGTGAAAAAAGCGAAGAGGATGAACGAGCCGCTCATAACGCCGGTATTTAACAATCTCATTCTCAATAGGTTCCAGGTTCGCCAGGATGTTTCGATGGGTATGTACGATCCCCTTCGGCTCAGAGGTAGTGCCGGAAGTAAATATGATCTGGAATGGAGCGTCACCGCTGACGGCGGGATCAATGGTGAAGTCTGGAGCAGGTGGCAGGATATGGGCCAGATCTGAAATGTTAAGAAAGGGCAGTTTTGTGGCCAGGGATCTTCCCCGTTCCGAATCGGCCACGATGAGACGGGGGGTGACCTCGCGGATTACATTCTGTGCGAATGCAGCAGACCCTGCAGCATCGAGCGGTACTGCGAGAACGCCTCGTAGAACGCATCCAAAGAAAACGGCGATCCACTCTGCTGAGTTTTCAGCCCAGAGGACGATGCGCTCTCCAGGGGAGATGCCTCGGCGCACCAGCTCAGCCGAGAATCTGCCAGTGAACTGAGCGAGATGAGCGTAAGTAGTCGCATATCGTCGTAACCCTCGATGCATGACGATGGCGATGTCATCGCTGTTTCTGCGAAAGTCCTCTACGAGGCTGGCGAGATGAGCTCTCATAGGCCGAAGGGTAGCCCCTGCGCCGGAGAGTCCGGCTGCAGAGTGCTACAGCTATTGTGATGCCTCAAGAGGGGAAGTGCTTTTACGCTTTATGCCAGGGGGACGCCTAGAGGATCTCAGGGGCCAGAAGATCGCGCATCGTCTCGCGGCGACGGATCAGGGTCGCGCTTGCCCCATGGACGAGAACTTCAGCTGGACGTGTGCGGGAGTTGTAGTTGGAGGACTGCGTCATGCCATACGCGCCCGCATCCAGCAGAGCGATCAGATCGCCAGATTTGAGTGCAGCGATGGCGCGGTCGCGGGCGAAGAAGTCGCCGGACTCGCAGACCGGACCAACGATGTCGGCGGTGACTGGCTTTGTTTTGCCGGAGATCTGTCGGACGGGAACGATCTCATGGTGGGCGTGATAGAGGGCCGGACGGATGAGATCGTTCATGGCCGCATCGGTAATGACAAATGTTTTTAAGCCGTTCTTTTTGACGACCAGGACGCGAGCCAGTAGGGCTCCAGCCTGTGCGACGATGAACCGTCCTGGTTCGAGGATAAGATGCGCCTTTTCTGAGCCGAGGCCTTTGGCAAGAGCAGCGGTATAGCGTTCTACCTGATGAGGCGCGTCAAAGGGCGCATCGCTATAGTCAATGCCCAGGCCGCCGCCGGCGTCAATAGTGCGGATGTCGTGGCCGTCGCGGCGGAGCTGGGAGACCAGAGTTTCTACGCGCGCAAGGGCGGCGGCGAAGGGATCAACTTTTCGGATCTGGGAGCCTATATGGACGGAAACGCCATATGGTTCGAGCCATTTGGAGCCAGCAGCGCGGCGATAAATGGATCGCGCTATTTTGATATCGATGCCGAACTTGTGTTCGCTGAGACCGGTAGAGATGTAGGGGTGCGTCTCGGCGAAGACGTCGGGGTTCACCCGTAGGGCGAATCGGGCGCGGACGCCAAGAGTCTGAGCTCGAGCGGCGAGGAGATCCAGTTCCTGTGTGGATTCGACATTGAACTGAAGGATATCGGCTTTGAGGGCGGCGTCGATCTCCCACGCCTGCTTGCCGACTCCGGAGAACACGACGCGCTTCAGCGAGGGCTTATGAGCGCGGCGAACGCGCTCGAGCTCGCCACCGGAGACGATATCGAACCCGGCCCCCTGTTTTCCAAGCAGGCGAAGGATGGCGAGTGAAGAGTTCGCCTTAACCGCATAGCAGACTGTGTGTGGGCGATTGCTGAAGGCCTGCTGGAAGAGGCCGAACCGCTCAAGGATCTGACGGGTAGAGTAGACGTAGAGAGGCGTGCCGTAATCCTCGGCGAGAGAAGACAGAGGAAGGTCATCGCAGTAGAGCGTCCGGTTCCGATAGACGAAGGGGCGGGAAGCTGGGATGGATTCCGCGGGGGTACCTGCAGGTCTCTTTCTCAAAACGAAGGTGCTCTCTCTTTCTACCTGTGCGGGGAACTCACGATAGCTGTCGTAGTTAGAAGGATACAGGGAGATTCGCCTTCTCACCGAACTTGAGGAAAGGAGAGCCGTTTCTAGGTGGGGAGCGCATAGGGCTCTTCAGGAATGATGATCCAGGCGATCAGGTATGCCAGAGCGCCTGCTCCGCTGAGGCAGATGAGTGCTGTAATGATGCGGACGACTGTGACGTCCCACTGGTAGCGCTGAGCGAAGGCGGCGCAGACCCCGGCAACCATACGATTATTGCGCGGACGGAAGAGGTGTCCTGTGGCGAAGGGCGGTGGGGGCGGGTACGCACCGCTTTGATGAGCGGGGGCTCCACAGGAGGAGCAGAAACGGGCGGTTGGGTCCAGCTTCGATCCGCATCGCGTACAGAACATGGGAGAGTCTCCAGGAGATCAATATTTTGACACAACTGGAGGGTACGGATACTAGATCGCGCGGGTTCCACGAACTGCCCCGGAAGATGAGTAGCGGATGCGGGCGCTCTCAGCTACCGGCATAAGGCGTTCTGAGGTATTTACGTGCCAGTTCAGCCTGAGATTGGTCCCCGCCGCCTGCCGCAGCCTCTTTGTACTGCTGGATGGCTTTGTCGCGCTGATGGAGCAGATCGAACATTTCGCCGGCGTTGAGCTGGGCCCGGCGCTTAAGCCAGTCGCTGCATTTAGGTTGAGCAGCCGCGTTCAGATAATTCTGAGCTGCTTCGGCGGTGCGGTTCTGACCGCGCAGGGTGTCGGCCAGCCCAAAGTAGGCCATCTGCAGGCGGGCATCGATGAAATATCCCGGTTTTTGGGAATCCTGAAGGATGCGCTGGTAGGTTGCTATGGCGGCCGGACCATCTCCCTTGTCTTTGGTAAGGTTGGCTTCCTCGAGACGGAAGAGATAGTCGTGGGGATACTCCTGGGCCAGGCCGCGTTCGACGCTCAGGGCTTCCGGGTAACGTCCGTCGTGCCGCAGGAAGAGTGAGAGTGCGGTGCGGCACTCAACAGGGTTGACGATGCCATGAGCAGCACAGTCCCGAAGCAGGTTGAGTCCCTTCTCCTTATTTCCGGTAACGCCGGTGATGCCGATCATAATCCGGAGAAAGCGGGGAAGAGAGGCAACGGCAAATTGTTGAATACCGACGGCCATCTTGGCATCGGCGTATTCGGGATCGATACGAAGGGCTTCTTCGCTATCGGAGCGTGAGGAGAGACCCTGATGTGCGGCCGAGATGAAACTGTGATCGACCAAAGTGATGAAGGCTGCGTGCATGCCGCGTGCATATCCGCGAGCGAAGTAGGCATTGGCATCATTTGGATTGGACTTGAGCTGCTGATTGGCAAGATCGATGGCGTGATCGGTCAGTTGCTCGATTCGGTCCCGCGTAGCTTTGGGAACATCGACGTTGCGTTTTGATGTAAGAAACGAATCGTGAGCGTAGTAGGTAGTATCGAGGAGGTCCTGATGATAGAGTTCGCGGAAGATGAGCGTAAACAGGACGTAGTTGGTGGCCATCGGGTTTTGCGGATGAGCGCGCTGGATGACCTCGAAGCGGGAGAGCGCGCTATCGTAATCGAGATTGTAGAAGAGCTGATGCGCATCGCGGACATCGGGAGTCAGGTTTAACGGATCTGTATGAAGGCTTCTGTTCTGCGCAACTGCACTCTGCAGGCCGGCTGCGAAGGCAAGGAGTGGCAACAAAATGTAGATCGATCCGAAGGTGAGACTCCGGAGCAGGGGAACGATTGCAGAAGATGTCGGGCGCGCGCTATACATTACGAGTCTTATAAATTCCTCTGCAATTTAGACGCAGATATTCGTAGACTATAACGTCGCCGTATGAAATGACTCAGGTTGCCTGGATTTGAACGCAGAGATGGGGAAGGTCCTGGATGACACGGTTGGAGCTTCTGCAGGTGCTTGTAGGGCAGGCCAGGGAGAACGGGTTTGCATTCAAGCGGTGGTATGTTTCACGTCTGGGACGTCCATGGATCAGTGGCCAGGAGGCCATGGAGACGCTGGCGAGCGAGAGGCGTTATTACGCTCTGCTCTTCTCTCACGAGTTTGCCCAGAGCTTCTGGAAGGCTGGCGAACTGATCACATTTCAGGTTCCTACGCAGACATTTTCACGGGCGATGCCGGATGGTTCGGTGAAGGTGGTGAGGCGCAAGGCGTACACGCGCCGTAGCGCAAGGGAAGATGTCTGGCGCTATCATCTGCGGGAGATGGCCGCAATCGATGAGCCTCTACGTTATATTCGTCGCTTCGTTCGGGTAGTGGAGGAATTGGAAGAGAGCGAATCCTAAGTTCTGCGTATCTGCTGGAGTTTATGGATCTGCCGGATGTGGTGTCTGCCATGGACAAGATGAAAACGCCGCCAGTCCCGCACGCTCATCGAACCGAGAGCGAAGTGAGATTGGCATCGGGAAGAGCCGAACTGTCGCTCCGCTTCCGAAAGGATGGAATCCATTGAAAGGAGAGCGGCTTGGAGATCGGAGAGAATCTGACCAGCAGTGATAGACGGGATAGGCGATGCTGATCCAGGATTCACCGCAGGCGGAGCTTCGCGCTTTATGGGAATCCAGCCAAGGCGAAGCACAAAGAAGCGAGCGATTTGCTGCCCCGGGGTTATGGCGGAGCGTTTGAGATCCTTGTTTTGGAGTCTCGCCTCGAACGAGGCTTCAGTGGACGCATAGGTCAAAAGTAGGTGCTGAACGATCTGGAAGATGCTCCATGATGCGGGACGGTCTACACTCCTGGCGTGTAAGTCGGATTCGGGAAGTTCCGACAACGCGAACGTCAGCTCCTTCTGCAGCTGGTGGAGAGTCGGGTGCATGTGGCTGGAAGCGGATTCGGCTGAGGTGAGGGTACACTGAAATCATGTTCGATGGCATCCGGTTTCTTTGGAAGGCGACGCGAGGACACCGGCTGGCGCCGTGGCGCAGTCCGTATCTGCGGTGGAGACTGGAAACCTATTCTGGCAAAAAGGCGGAGATGCTCGAAGCAAAGGACTTCCGCGAGTTTATGGTGAGTGAGCGGGGGCAGATTTTTCGATTCTCGAAATGGCTCGGAGAGATGCGGGAGTACGCGGACAGCAAGCGGGAACGGTGAGTCTGGTGGTATTTTCAGCCATCGACGTCAAGCACTGTATCAACTGAAACTTCAGTTGTTTTCCGACAATTGCCCCATAGTGGTCTGAATGTTATTCTTGTTGGAACACTAAGAGTGGATAAGAAGAAGATCAGGAGTATACGAACGCTGTGCTAGCCCCCGCCAAGAAGACAGAACTTATTGCGAAGTTTCGCACCCACGAGTCCGACACGGGAAGCCCCGAGGTTCAGATCGCAATTTTGAGCGAGCGCATCGGAGAGCTGACGGAGCACTTCAAGGCCCACAAGAAAGACCATGGATCACGCCGTGGGCTACTGATGCTCGTGAGCAAGCGACGTCGTCTGCTGGATTACCTGAAGAAGTGCGATGCAGACCGTTATCGTGACGTGATCGGCAAGCTGGGTATCCGCAAGTAACCGTCCCGGAGACATCATCGAAAACTATGGAAGCATGCTCGGCCAGTGTCATTCCGGCGGCAGGTTTCGTTCAGGACTCGAGACCACCTTGCGGCGGGAGCTGCTAGGGATGGTATTCATGGCATTCGGTCGATTTGCCATGATGTCTGAACAGGCCTCTGCGGTCGGACAGGGCCGCCCCATGTTTCCTTTCCTACTGTGCAGCGCGCAGGCGGTCTTCTAGGCCGTCGGCAAGCTGCACATTTTTCGCGCCCGCAAGAGAGCCGGATGACGCGGAGACTCAAGTTCCCAACGATAGAAAGAAGAGAGAGAAACGCTATGAAGCAAGAGGTAATTGTAGAGCTTGCCGGTGGCAAGCAGATCAAGTTCGAGACCGGGCGCATGGCCAAGCAGGCTTCCGGTGCAGCCCTGACGTCGAGCGGAGACAATGTCATTTTGGCGACTGCTGTCGCTTCCCAGGAGCCGAAGGAAGGCATCGATTTCTTCCCCCTGACGGTGGAATATCGGGAGTTTACCTATGCGGGAGGACGAATCCCGGGCGGCTTTATCAAGCGTGAGGGGCGGCCCAGTGAGAAGGAGATTCTGACCAGCCGGCAGATTGATCGTCCGATCCGTCCGCTTTTCCCGGAAGCGTTCCGCAATGAAACCCAGGTGGTTGCGTTTGTTTACTCGGCAGATCGCGAAAACGATCCTGACGTCCTCGGCATCAATGGCGCAAGCTGCGCGCTGGCCCTTAGCGATATCCCGTTCCACGGGCCGGTAGGCGCTGTTCGCATCGGGATCGTTGAAGACCAGTTTATCGTCAATCCTACGTATGCTGAACGCGAGAAGAGCGCCCTGAACATCATGGTGGTCGGTACCAAGGACGGCATCGTGATGATCGAATCCGGAGCGCGCGAGGTCGGCGAAGATCGAGTTGTAGACGCCATTGAGTTTGCACACGGCGAGATTAAGAAGATCTGTGCTGCGATTGAAGATCTGGTCTCTCGCGCAGGGAAGCAGAAGCGTCTGGTGACGGCACCTGTTGTGGATACGGAGTACCTGAATGCCCTCAAGGCAAAGATTGGGGCTCGGCTAGCAGACGCCCTGGATACGAAAAAGTATCCCAAGGCGGAAAGCTACGCAAAGGTGAAGGAGATCAAGGACGAGCTGAAGAGCGAGATCCCGGCCGATGATAGCGACGCACTGAAGAAGTTAGGCAAGTATTACGAGATGCTGCGCGAAAATATCTTCCGCGAACAGGTGCTGAACGATCGCATCCGTCCGGATCACCGCGCGTTTGATCAGATTCGGGAGATTTCGATCGAGGTGGGCGTTCTCCCCCGCGTGCACGGCTCCGCGCTGTTTACTCGCGGTGAGACGCAGGCACTGGTTTCAGCTACGCTGGGCACTCCTGACGACGCTCAACGGCTTGAGAGTTACGAGGGCGAAGTTAAGAAACGTTTCATGCTCCATTACAACTTCCCACCCTTTTCGGTCGGCGAAGTTGGACGTATGACAGGCGTTGGCAGACGTGAGATTGGGCACGGTGCTCTTGCTTCGCGCGCAATTGAAGCGGTTCTTCCCGGGGAGGACGAGTCACCTTATACATTGCGCGTCGTCTCAGACATTCTCGAATCCAACGGATCGTCATCGATGGCGACGGTGTGCGGAGCATCCCTTTCGTTGATGCAGGCAGGCATTCCTCTGAAGGGTTCCGTTGCCGGCGTCGCTATGGGACTGGTCCTGGAAGGTGACAAGTACGCCATCCTTAGCGATATTGCAGGCGCAGAAGACCATTACGGGGACATGGACTTCAAAGTAGCGGGAACGCGTGCCGGAATAACAGCGCTGCAGATGGATATCAAGGTCATGGGGATCACGCCGCAGATCATGCGTGAAGCTCTTGAGCAGGCCCGCCGCGGACGTCTCTTCCTCCTGGACAAGATGGATGCTGTGATTGCGGGCGCCAACCAGGAGAAGTCGAAATTTGCGCCGCGCATCCACACGATGCAGATTCCGACGGATAAGATCCGGGATCTGATTGGACCAGGTGGCAAGGTCATCCGAGGCATCATCGACGCCACTGGCGTCAAGATCGACGTCGACGACACGGGAAGGGTCAATGTGGCTTCGACCGATCCTGACGGGTTGGAGCGTGCAATTCAGATGATCAATGATCTGACAGCTGTCCCTGAGGTTGGAAAGACCTATCTTGGCAAGGTGGTTCGTCTGGCGGAGTTTGGAGCCTTTGTCGAGATATTCCCTGGAACCGACGGTCTGCTGCATGTCTCCGAGATAGCAGAGCATCGCGTGAAAGATGTGAAGGACGAGCTTCGCGAGGGCGATCAGATTTTGGTTAAGGTGCTGGCCATTGAAGGCAACCGGATCAAGCTATCGCGCAAGGCTGTTCTAAGAGAGCAGCGTGCCAAGCTGGGGCTGCCCGATCCAACCTCAGCTTCGACGGAAGGTGATGGCCGTGTGCGGCCTTCGCAACCGGCGCAAATCTCTGAGCCAGACGAAACCGAAGAAGAAGACTTCGAGGATGGTGACGAGGAGGGCGAGGAAGAGCCGAACTTTAACCGTACCGAGGCTGCGCCTCAGGCGGGTTCTCCAAAGGCGGCCGGACAGCGCAGGCCTGGCCGTCGGCGTCGTGGTGGCCGTCGCAGTGGCGGAAGCGGACCAAACCAGGGCGGCGGAAGCCAGTAGATCCAGATTCGTTGAAGAGATGGGCTGCGTATTGTACGCAGCCCATTTTTCATTTGTGGTCCTCAGCTTTCCTTGACCCGGAGGGAGCTGGATATTAGTATTTCCCGTGTTTCGCAATACGCAAACAGATTGTCTTTATGCGCAATTAAAGTGTTTGAGCCGATGTGGGCATCTGCGGCTGTAGCTGTTCTATGTTCCTAAAGGACCAGGAGAGATCATGAACCGAAGGCATCTTGGAATCGTTTTGAGCTTCTTCAGTATGGCAGTTGCGCCCTGTATTGGTTCGGGCCCATCGTTTCAGCCCAGCACAGAAATCGCGACGACGAGCTCACAGGCATGGTCCCAAGAGGGCAAGGCCAGCTGGAACATAGGCACTGAGATCAGCGGCAAGGGAAATAGTGCGGGGGGATGGCTGGTGCTGAATGAGTCTTTCCAGGACGTCAACTTTTATACAGAGCTTCGATGTGAGCAACCATGCGAAACCGGTGTGATGTTCCGCATAAAAAAGCAGAGCGATGGATCTCTCGCGGGGGATTATGTTTCGTTTCATGATCCCAATCCAACGCTGTTTCATGTTGTGACTGATGCGGAAGGCAACATCAAGGAACGTACACCGCTCGAACGGGGAAGTGGTCTGTACAGAGTCGCGTCAGCCCAGAGGCCGGAGAGGCCGAGAATGCCGATGCAGATTACGCGTCCGGATGACTTGCCGATTACGCCTCCGGACAGCACACTACGAACAGGAGAGTGGAATACTGTTGAGATATTTGTTGACGCGAATATTGTTCGGTCCTTTCTGAACAATGGGCATGAGTACGGCGCGGTTGACGAAGAAGGGTACGGTCCGATCGCCTTGTATGTAGGGCCAAATTCCTCTGTCACTTATCGCAATATTGGCCTGAGAGATGCGAGCCTGAAGACGAGAGAGTCGGAGAAGGCATCCACCAGATTTCGCAAGCAGCGCCTCAGCGACTTCTATTACTCGTGGACCGAGGCCGCTGCTGACTTCAACCGAGACGGCAAGCTGGACATCGTCTCCGGGCCATATATCTACTATGGTCCCGACTATATGACCTCGCGGGAGTTCTATCTCGCGCACGCATCGAACCCCACAACGGAGTTCGCCAGCGATGGCACATTGCAGTTCGCGGCGGATTTTACAGGCGATGGCTGGCCAGATGTCCTGAGCGTTCAATACGGTGGTGGACCTGGTGCACAGCTCTATGTAAATCCTGGCAAGCAGTACCGTCGATGGGACAAATTCGTCGTTGTCAAGACTGCCCAGAGCGAGATTGCCGTTCTTCGGGATGTAGACGGCGATGGCAAACCGGAGTTGGTCTATGCGGGTGAGGGAACTGTCCGGTACGCGAAGCCGGATCCCAAAGACCCCACCGGCCCCTGGCAGATACATACGATCTCAGGAAAGGGCTATGGGGCAGCCCATGGAATAGGGGTGGGGGATGTCGACGGGGACGGAAGGATGGACATCCTGAATGCCTACGGGTGGTGGCAACAACCTGCGGCGCATGCGACAACCAGTCTTTGGGAGTATCACCCGGTCGCCTTTTCGCAGTATACGCGGGGGATCCTGGGCGGTAGCGTGATGGCCGTCTATGACGTGAATGGAGACGGCCACAACGATGTCGTGACCTCCCTTGATGCACATGGGTACGGGCTCGCATGGTTTGAGCAGAAGCGCGACGCCAAGGGAACGATCTCGTTTACTGAGCATATGATTATGAATGATTCACGAGCGAAGAGTGCCGGTGGGGTGGTCTTTACGGAGCTGCATGGGACAGGTTTTGCAGACGTGGATGGCGATGGAATTCCGGATTTCATTGCTGGAAAGAGATATTTCTCTCACTTGGATACAAACATCGATCCCGATCCGAGGGGGGCTCCTGTTCTCTACTGGTACAGGACCGTACGAGACCCGAAGGCAGAGGGTGGAGCGAGGTTTGTGCCGGAGTTGATCGACAATCAAGTGGGGGCAGGCTCAGATATTCTAACCACCGACCTCAATCAGGATGGAGCGGTTGACATCGTGACCTCGACCCGGTTCGGTACTTTTATCTACTGGGGCAAAGGAAAACAGCCTCTCCGCGCAGAGAAACGTTAGGCAGCATGAAGAGTGCAGGCTCAAGCCAATGAGGGCGCGCGTTTGTTCGGCGCCCTCATCGTGTAGAGTGGATACCCATGAAAGCTCTTTTACTGTCTCAGTATCGCCAGTTGGATCTCGTCGATTTTCCAACTCCAGAGCCGGCTGACGATGAGGTTTTGCTTAAGGTCGAAGCCTGCGGAATCTGTGGAAGCGATGTGCATGGCTTCGATGGTTCTTCTGGCCGCCGTATTCCTCCGATCATTATGGGGCACGAGGCAGCAGGTGTTGTCACGAAGGTAGGTTACGGAGTAACTCAGTGGAAGATCGGCGATCGCGCGACTTTCGACTCCACGCTTTACTGCGGAAGCTGCGAGTACTGCAAGCGAGGTGAAGTAAACCTGTGCAATGCGCGGCAGGTATTCGGTGTCTCCTGTGGAGATTACAGACGGCATGGAGCTTTTGCCGAATACCTCACCGTTCCGACGCGAGTTCTGTACCGCCTTCCTGATGAGCTTCCATTTACAGAGGCGGCGATGATCGAGGCCGTCTCGGTCGCGCTGCATGCAGTCGCGGTATCAGGATTCCAGAAAGGCCAGACTGCTCTAGTGCTGGGCGCGGGCATGATTGGCACTCTTATCGTGCAGGCGCTCCGGGTAGCGCAGAGTTCGCACATCTTTGTGGCAGATCCTGACGAAAGCCGAGTGGAAGCAGCGAAACGTCTTGGAGCACACACAGCCATTGCTCTCGAAAAGAGCGGTGCGGGTTCAAACCCGGCAGGAGCGGTCCTTGAGAGATATCCCGAGGGTGTGGATCACGTATTTGAAGCAGTTGGCTTCGGCTCGACGGTAAAAGCCGCGATTGCCTCTGTTCGGAAGGGTGGAACTGTGACCCTGGTGGGCAACATTGAAGCGCAGGTAGAACTTCCGCTTCAGGCCGTGGTGACACGACAGATCCGTCTCCAGGGCTCTGCAGCTTCTGCTGGGGAGTATCCGAGAGCGATCGAGTTGTTGGCATCGCGGCAGATTGATGTCTCTCCGTTGATCTCCGAGATTGTTCCCCTGGAACGCGCCGCGAAGGCTTTCGATCGTCTCTACCGGAAAGAACCGAACCTCATCAAGATCGTTGTCACGCCGAACTCCAATTAGATAGGATCCTCATGCAGCAAGGCTCTTCGTTGATCTCGTCGCGCCCATTTTTCGATCTTAATGGGCACGTAGCCCTGGTGACAGGCACAAGCCGCGGATTGGGGCAGTACTTTGCGCGCGCTCTTGCACGTGCGGGAGCCCGCCTGATCCTGACGAGTCGCAACCGAGAGAGCCTGCAGCCATTTGAGACGGAGCTTCGGGAGATGGGCTGCGAGTGTGGTTCGGTCTCTCTCGATGTTCGCGATGAGCAGTCGATCCGTTCAGCAGTCGATCAAGCAGTTTCCATCTTCGGCAAGATTGACATTCTGGTGAATAACGCTGGGATGAATATCCGTAAACCTGCGATCGAAGTCACCTGGGACGACTGGAATCAGATTCTCGACACAAATCTGCGTGGCTCTTTTTTTGTTGCGCAGCAGGTGGCGAAGGAAATGATTGAGCGGCGATACGGAAGGATTATCAATGTCGGATCCGTCACATCCGTTGCGGGCTATGCCGGACTTGGCCCTTATGGCGCCAGCCGCGGAGGTATCCGGCAGCTGACCATGAGCCTTGCAGACGATTGGGGGCGATATGGCATTACGGTCAATTGCCTTGCTCCAGGTTGGTTTAAGACATCCCAGAATAAGGTTATGTACGAGAACAAGGAATGGGTCGAGTATCTTTGCGATCGTATTCCTCTGAAGCGCCCTGGCAGGCCCGACGACCTCGATGGACCTGTGGTCTTCCTGGCATCGGAGGAGAGCCGTTACGTGACCGGTCAGACGCTGCTGGTGGATGGAGGTATCTCTACAGGTGCTACGCGCGCTCTCCCGGCAAAATGAAGCCCGCTATGCTACGAGACCATCCTGAATCCGCGCAGAGGGGACGAGTTCAATCCTTCCGAGCAGAAAGACGTAACTGGCAACACCGATGACAAGGATAACGCCTGCGATGAGGAATGCAGGCACGAAAGAGTGGGTCCAGGTAGTGAGATAACCGGTCGCAATGGGCGCGACGATGGCGGCGATCTGGTTGGACTGGTTCATAATCGCACCCACTCGCCCTGTGCTTTCAGAACGGACAAGCAGTGAGGGGAGTGTCCACAGCACAGGAGATGCTGCGGCAAGTCCGCTGAGAGAAAGACTAAGACAGACCAGGACAATGCTGGCCTGATGCAGAAATACGGGAGCGAGGACGAAGAGTCCCATGCTCGTGCCCGCAATCAAGATGGTTCTTCGAACAACACTTGCATCGTACCCCCGCCGCACCATGATGTCGGTCAACATGCCTCCAACAGTAAATCCGGCGACTGCTGCAGCGATCCATGGAATAGCGGACCACAGAACGGACTGTTGACCTGTCATTTTGAGGCCCTTCTGAAGGTAAAACGGCAGCCATGTCAGCAGGAGATAGAAAGAGTAGTTGTACGCCCCCGAACCGATTGCCGCGGCAAGGACCTTTCGTTCTTTTAGCAGGGTCGCGATCCCCAGGGACAAATGCGGCTCTCCTTTGGACGTGTCTCTCGTTACGCGGTCCAATGATTGAGGATCGCAATACACGAAAGCGAACAGGACTGCATACAGGCCGCTAAGAACTGCAGTAGCGGCAAAGTTTGCGCGCATGCCGAAGTGAAGCAGGATAAGTCCCAGGATGGGCGTCCCGATGCCGATGGCGAGTTTTGCAGCAGCATCGAACATCGCCGTTGGCACACCGCGCTGTCCGGGCGGAAACCACAGGCCTATCGCTTTGGCGCACGCAGGAAAGGTTGGGGCTTCTCCGATTCCGAGTAGAAATCGCGCAACAAACAGGATCAGAATGGTGGGAGCTATGGCAGCAAGTCCAGACGCTACTGCCCAGAGAACGATCGATGTAAGCATGACTAGACGAACACCGAACCGGTCTAGCAGGGAGCCGCTGGGCAGTTGCATCAAGGCATAAGTCCAGCTGTATGCCCCCAGCACATACCCGAAGGTTATGTCCGAGATACCAAACGCCGCCTGAAGAGCATCATGCGCAATGGATAGATTGACTCGATCAAAGTAATTGACGAGGATCCCAACACCGAGCAGAACCGCTATTGTCCCACGCCGCCTTGTGCTCATTGGCAATTCTCATTGTGAGCGGAGGATTTGCTGACAGTCTTCATACTCACCGCCACGAGATACCTGTGGCGTAGAGGCGTACATTTCTCGTCTACTCTCATCCATGAAGTTTCTGCGACCAGAGATTGAAATGCAAAGGTTTTTATCCGGGATGGTGATCAGCTTGTCGCATCTCCGGTTTCGCCGCAGAGGTGAACCTTCACGCCAAGAGACGCGAGCATGGAGGCTTTGACCGCCAATGCTCTGCCTGCATCTTCTGCGTATGCGATACTGACGTGATTCGCCCGATGACGTGCCATAAATGCGTCACGGCCGATTCCGTGGAAGACAGCATTGACGAGCGGCCATTGATAGGTGGTTTCACGCCAGCGGCGTTCGTTTTCGATGTCAGTCAGCTCGACTACCGTGCCCCGACCAAGGTCCGCATGAAGAGCGCCGGCTTCGACGAAGATGCGGCTCCAAACGATCTCTCCCGGCTTTCCGATACCCTTCAGGGTACCGCCTCCGAGCGGGAAGTACATCGCAGGCTGCCGCTCACTGACAGCACCCGCATAGCCTCCACGGAAATGGCTGGCAGGAGCAGCGCCGGAAATCTGAAGCACCCATACAAATTTTTCTTCGCCGGCCACATTGAGAGTTTCGCCCCAGCGTACATCGTGGAGCGTCGTTGACGGATCCAGCCCTAATGCTCTCCAGCAAACATTCGTGACTAAGGCATCGACCGCCGCGCCTTCGTCAACTTCATTGAAGTGGGGAAGTGCGCATCCGGCATAAAGCTCCGTGCCCCGCTCTGAATAGACAGGCGGCCGGTCCGGATTGTTCAGCAGGCCCTCGACGAGATCAGAGGCCGGCACCATATCCTTCAGTCCCTGCTGATACTGAATTCCGATGGCATCGCAGGCGAAGTCATCCGCGATACGCAAGGCCGCGATGTACATTTTGCATTGTGCGAGAATTTGTGCCTCGGTGAGATGGGTTGCTTCGTCGGTGCCGGTGAGGAACCGAACTCCTCGCTGATCAAGCCATTGGCGAACGGCGGCGGCCTCCTGGTCGGAGACCGTCTTCATCCGCGCTACCAATGCAGATTGGCTGAGCCGTTCTTTGAAGATGCCGAGCGGGTTGAGGATTTCGTCATCAATGATGGCGTTATACATCCCCATGCAACCCTCGTCGAAGACCCCGAGGATAGCCTTGCGGGCTTTGAGCGATTCAGCAAGTTCGCGCCCGAGCTGCTTCACGTCGGGAGGAAGAGAACCTGGGGCAAGATCGCGTACATGTGAGAGATCATGGGGGATGTTCCCGGTTTCAATCCACTTCTTAAGCCCGTTCAGGAAGAATGTGTCATCGAAGGTCTCACTCCAGAGGGTGGAGAAGGACACTCCTGCCTTTACGAGAGAGCCGTTGAGATTGAGCAAACCGACCAGGCCGGGCCATCGTCCCGACCAGTTGGCGACGGTCAGGATGGGACCGCGATGGAAGCGCATTCCGGGTAGAACATGATGTGTATACTGCCATGCTGCGGTGGCAAAGACGAGCGGTGCGTCGGGCGGTATCCGGGCGAAGATATCCATGCCCATACGCTGGCTTGAGATAAATCCGTGCCCCGTCTGTTCGTCTTCGGAAAAGGCACGTTTCAGCGTGATCCCCATATCGGCGAAGACCCTCGTGAGCCGCTCTTCCAACTCACGTTGAGCCGGCCAGCATGTCTGATTTGCGGCGAGCCTTAGATCCCCGCTTGTAACCAGAAATATCTCTCTCTGCATTGCCTCTCCTTCTTTCGTGAGCTAATTGATCTTGCCGCTATCAGCCCAAAGACGTGTACGATTCTGCGTGAACCATTCTGCCATCGCAGCGCAGAGTTGTTCTCGCTGTTGGGAAAGAGGTAAGGAAAAGGATGGGTGAACCAGCCCTCTTGCCTCGGCGAATACCTTGAGGCCCCAGGGTGTGGGGAGTTGATCCAGTTGCGTGATGACGCTTTCCAACGCCGTGAGGCGCTCATTCCATGAAGACGAAGTCATTGCTCCCTCTGCAAAAAAGCTGGTGATCAATTCAGGAAAGGCACATGCTACACCTGAGATCACGGCATCCGTAACACCTTCCTGAAGTGCAGGAGCAAGAGCACTGTCGTTGCCTACGATCCGACAGGCGTGCGGAGCCTCGCGGGTGAGAAGGCGCAGAGTTTCCAAAGATCCACTGCTGTCCTTAATCCCAATGATCGAGGAGCACTCCTGGATCAGTTCCAGAGTCAGTTGGGGACTGATTCCGCTGGTGAACTGAGGCAGATTATAGAGAAGGATCGGAAGATCGAGCCTGAAGGCCACCTCTCGCACAAACGCGCCGAGATCCCCCTGGGCATAGGGGAAAAAGTAAGGCATCGAAAGAAGGGTAGCGTTTGCCCCGGCAGCGCGCGCAATCTTTCCGCGACGAAGAGTTCCGTAAATATCAGCGGCACCGATGCCAACGACGAAAGTAGCATTATGCTCTACGGTCTCCGCGACGACATCGAGGATGTGCCGCAGTTCCTCCTCGGTCAAGGAGCAGAACTCGCCTGTGGCTCCGCCAATTGCAAAGCCCTGGATACCGGCTTTCATGTGGAAGCGGAGAAGGGAACGAAGAGCAGCATCGTCAATCGAGTGATCCGGATTACGGGGCGTCAGGACGGCGGCGTGGGCACCACGAATAAGTTTTTCCATAGAAGAAAAGCCTGATTTCTATATTCTACAAAAGTCTTTCATATGTCGACATAATGAGTGATGATAATATCGCCGGCCATGCAGCAATGATGTTTCCCTAGATTTGGAGGTGGTCGATCTCGTCTAGACCGGCAAGCTGGTTTTCCCGTTCCCACAGGTCAAATTCATCAAGCCGCTCCTTTGCGCTTGCCTGAATATGCTCAGCCAGGAGCTTGCGTGCACCTTCAACATCTTGGTGGACAACTGCTTCCAGAATGGCCTTGTGGTGGCGATAGATGCGCTCCAGCTCTTCTCGTTTGTGACCGCTTCGTTGAATTCCGAAGATGCGAATCATCAGGCGTGTTTCATTGACTACCTTGAGGATCCGAGCGTTAGCGGCCAGTCGGATCAGAAGAGTGTGGAACGACAGATCCGAGAAGGCAAAGCGCTTCATTTGGTCGGGATCCAACTCGGTTCTTCCCGAGGCTCTCAATTCTTTCAGGATATCTTGCGTTTCGCTAAGGATAAGGTTCAGGCGATCGCTCTCGGCCGAGCGGATTCCGTTATGAGCTACCCTCCCGACTGCGAAGACCTCCAAAGCTTCACGAAGTTCATATAGATCGCGAATAGCCTGCCTTGTAAGCTGCGTGACAATGATCCCTCCTCCGGGGCTCAGATCCAGCAGGCCTTCGGCCAGGAGCTGGCCTGCCGCTTCACGGACGGGCGTGCGGCTGCTCCCGAGCTCCTTTGCGAGGGCAACCTCAGAAATTAAGGTTCCAGCCTTGAGTTCTCCGGACGTGATCTTTTTCTGGATCAGGAGGTAGGCGCGACGGCGAACCGATTTAGAAGACTCTGGGTGATGCGTTGTCGAACGCCGGGGCATAGCTGGAGTTTAAAACAAACCGACATCTCCCGGCTATTTAAGGCTCGGTTGCAGGGAATGGCAATTCTTGAAAAAGCTTCCGCTGGAAGCAGCGGATTGACCCTGGATATCGGTAGACGACTTTATTATCAGCGTTGGCTGAACAGGAGCGAATCACTATCTCCATTGAGCAGGAGCGTGTCATGTGGGTAGAACGAATCCACATTGTCTGCGTTGATGAGGCGATGTCGTGTGAACGTAGCGGGAGGAATCTCTTTTCCCTGCACTTTGTCGAGGGCCAGTGAGATGATGGCCTCGCCGTAGCGCTCCGGAAAGAATGCAACGGATCCGACCAACCGTGAACCCGACCTTCGTAGCTCTCTTCTTGCCTCAATGCTTGCGTTGTGGCCTACGGCGAGGCAGTGATCTCCCCGGCCGGCTTCTTCAAATGCCTGCAGAGCCCCGAGGCAGCTGGGATCGTTGAGAGCTCCAATAAGAATGTGACGGGACCTGGTACGTTGAAGATGACGTCGCATGACTTCAAGGCTTTTCTCGAAGCGCCCATTTCCATCAATAAATCGAATCTTCTGATCAGGAAGCTTATCCAGGTGTTCTCGCATGCCCGCAAGCATACCTGTGAGGCGTGAGCGGGGCAGGGGACCGGCCATAGGGAGTTCCAGGAGTATCACCTCATCCACCATGCCGCTCCATTCATGCCGGCAAGCCTGGGCCAGAGCATGGCCACCAATGAGCCCTGCTCGGTAGTTATTGGCCCCGTAATATGCCGCCCCAGGATGCGGGATCTCAATGGCGATGGTGGGAATTCCAGCCTCCAGCAGCTTCGACGTCACGACCGACGCACTCTGCTGGTTCGTCTGAAACTCAATTACCAGATCGACCTGTTCTCGAACGAAGATCTCAGCGTTACGGATTGCTGTCTTCGGACTGTAGCAGTTGTTCAGTACCAGGAGATCGACTCCAGCATCATAAGCACTGCTGCGAATGCTCTCGGATACCAGGCGGGAAAAGGAGAACTCCTCCGATTGGGAGGCGTATCCGAAGCGGTATTTACGCCTTTGCGACCATGCAGCAAGGACATACGCATTCTTTCCCTGGCTTTCGAGCATCCCGCAGGACACCAGGGTTTTCAAAAAACGATAGGCCGTAGGCCGACTGAGTTTCGTTCGTTCCGCGATGCCATTGAGGCTTAATGGCGGCCCGTCAGGGCGAAAACATTTGAGAATATCGCAGGCGCGCATGACTGCTCGGATGGAATAGTCGGGTACAGCTGCGATTTCATTATCTTGACGCTGTTTCATTCCACATCCGTATTTCATACGGTGAAACATTACTTTTGCATACTACGAGATGCCAGGCTCATTCTTTCTGAGAATGATGTCACTTTTATTGGCGTTATTTCTGTTCTAGCAGGAAACATGAGTTTCATAGGATGAAATCGTGGAGAGAATGCAAGTTGCGCTAGTCACGAAAACCGAGAGGTATGTAATCTTTTCCTCGTGAAAGTGGGCCCGGAGATTCCGGTGCAGGAATCCGACACCTGCTTTGTTAACCACTATAAACGCGAGGATCCTGCATGCTTCCGCTCGGGAAAGTTCTCTCTGCTTCCACCGTCATTAGCCTGTGCCTGTCGCTTCCCCTCCTGGCGCAGGAAGACTCCCAAGCATTGCACATCGATTGGCAGAAGCCGATCATTACTTCCCGTACTACGCCCACCTTGCAGGTTGTCGTGAATCCCCAGTTGCTGAGGGGCGCCATGTTGCATGACTCTTCTTTTCAGGCTTTGCATGATCTGGGAGCGGGTTATGTGCGTTACGTTCCCTGGCTTCCTTATCCTCGGCAAGCCGTGGCGGAACTCGAGCCGCCAAAAGATGGAAAAACCTCCTGGGATTTCTCTCATATCGATCCCACCCTCGAAGATTTTATGAAGGCGACAGAGGGTCATTCAGTGGTCATGAACTTCAGTACGATTCCTGCGTGGATGTATATGACGGATAAGCCGGTAACATACCCTTCCGATCCCAACCAGGTCTTCTGGAACTATACCCAGGGAACCGAGCTTCGTGATCCAAGTATGAAAGAGGTCTCAGATTACTTCGTACGCCTGCTCAGTTGGTATACAAAGGGTGGCCTTACCGACGAATACGGCAAGTGGCATGAATCGGGCCATCATTACAAGATCGCATATTGGGAGTTGCTGAACGAGATCGACTTCGAGCATCACTGGACGCCTGAGAAGTACACGAAGTTCTACGACACGGTCACAGCAGCGATGCTGAAGGTCGATCCCAATCTTAAGTTTATGGCTTTGGCTTTGGCGGCGCCAAGCAAAGATCCAGAGATGTTTGAGTATTTCCTCAATCCGGCCAATCATCATGGCGGCGCTCCCCTGGACTTCATTACCTATCATTTCTATGCCGGACCTGCTCCAGAAGAGACGATCGATAACTGGCAATACACCTTCTTTAGTCAGGAGGAGGGTTTCCTGAACACCGTGCGTTATGTCGAAGCAATCCGGAAGCGCCTCTCACCCAACACGAAGACGGACCTGAACGAGCTTGGCGTAATCTTGCCGGAAGATGGCAAGAGCAATAGAATTCCCGGGTATGCCGCGAAACCGGAGCCTGCAGGCTACTGGAATCTTGCGGGCGCGATGTATGCCGATCTGTATATGCAGCTCGCACGTATGGGGGTCGATGTTGCGGGAGAATCGCAGCTTGTTGGCTATCCCACGCAGTATCCCAGTGTCAGCATGATGAACTATAAGACCGGTGAGCCGAACGCGCGCTTCTGGGTGCTCAAGCTGTTGAGAGATAACTTCGGGCCCGGGGACAAGCTGGTCGAGACGAGGACAGATACTCGCAGCCTGTCAGTCCAGGCGTTCGAGACCGCTCACGGCCGAAAGATCCTTGTGATTAATAAGCGCCTCAAGGGATCTCAGTTGCCTCTTCCTAAAGATTTCAAAGCGTCCCATATCACCTATGTTGCGCCTTCCACAGGAGACAGACCGCCCGTCTCCCAGACCGTCTCTGGCGACGTTGTGACTGTTGAGCCAAACGAAGTAGCCATCATCTCGGAGTAGCTCGGGAGATCGAGAGATGCAGAGCCTGTTTGCGACAGCGATTATATCGGCGAGTCTCCTCGCGTAATTCTGTCTGCGGCAGAATGCGCCAAAAGAGTGGGGGTAAACGGATGAAGCCTAAAAAACGTAAGCTCCGCGTGGGACTCTTTGGAATAGGCCTGCAGGCATATTGGGAGCAGTTTGCAGGATTAGAACATCGTTTGCGGGGCTATGTTGATGGTATCGCCGAACAGATCTGCGCGGAGTCCCGCAGCGTAGTCAACTTTGGTCTTGTAGATTCTCCGCAGATGGGAACCGACATTGGTCATGCGTGCCGCGAACAGGATATCGATATTCTGCTCGTGTATGTCACGACATACGCGCTTTCTTCCGTTCTTCTTCCAGTCATTCTTCGCGCTCGAATTCCGCTAGTGCTCCTCAATCTGCAACCCACAGCGGCAATTGATTATGCTGCCTTCAATCGGATGGCGGATCGCACAGCGATGACAGCAGAGTGGCTCGCTTACTGCAGCGCATGCCCTGTCCCTGAGATTGCAAATGTACTCACGCGGCTATCGATTTCATTTCAGCAGGTCACTGGGATTCTGCATGGCGATCCCATCTCCCGGTCTGAAATTGAGGAGTGGCTTAGGGCCGCAGAGGTCGTTCACGCGCTTAGCCATAGCAGGCTTGGCCTGATGGGCCACTATTACAGCGGGATGCTCGATGTCGCGACAGATCTTGCACAGGTAAGTGGACGATTCGGTGTTCACGTTGAACTGTTAGAGACGGACGAACTCAGCGCTATCTGTCGCGAAGTTCCGAATCAATCGATTTCGGCCATGAGAGACGAATTTCGCAACTTCTTCACGATTGACGACGAATGTCCTGAAGATGAACTTTTTCGCGCTGCCCGCACAGCTGTTGCCCTCGATGGGCTGGTCGAACGCCACGATCTCCATATGCTTGCCTACTACTACAAGGGTACCGGAGTGCCGGACAACGAAGATACGATGAGTTCCATCATTCTGGGAACGTCGATGCTGACGGAAAGGCACGTTCCTGTAGCTGGCGAGTACGAAGTCAAGAATGTCATTGCGATGAAGATCATGGATCTCCTTGGCGCCGGCGGCTCATTCACTGAGTATTACGCGATCGACTTCAAGGATGATCTCGTGCTTATGGGTCACGACGGCCCGGGACATCCTGGCATTGCCCAGGACCGGATCAAAGTGCGTCCCTTGCAGGTCTATCACGGCAAGGTGGGACGAGGGCTCTCGGTAGAGATGGCAGTGAAACATGGTCCCATTACCTTACTTTCGGTGGTAGAGCATGCTGAGAGGGGATTCTGTTTTCTTGTCGCCGAAGGCGAGAGCGTTCCCGGGCCCATCCTCAAAATTGGCAATACAAATAGCCGTTATAGGTTTCCCATGGGCGCACGGCGCTTCGTGGAACAATGGAATGCTTATGGACCTGCCCACCACTGCGCTGTGGGTCTGGGACATCAATCGTCTGCTCTTCGAAAGATCGCTGCTCTGCTTGGCATTCCACTGATAGATGTCCGCAACTCCTGATAAATCGGGCAGACTGCGACTCCAATTCGCTACAGATCATCCCTTGCGAGCAACTTTAAACTTCTTTGTACCTTCTGAAGAGATAGCCCGTCACATCATGTCTTGACGGAATCGACAAATCATTTGTTGCCTCGCACGTTCGGCACCAACAGCTTATAGGGGTTTCGCATGGTCGAAGCCATCGTGCTTTGGAACGAACCGAATAACCTTTCGCACTGGAATTTCCATCTTGATCCCGGCTGGGTTCGCTACGCCGAAATGGTCAAGTTGAGTTCTCAGGCAATACGCCTACTTAATCCTAGGCTTCCGATTGTCCTTGGCGGAGTGTCGTCCTGTGACTGTGACTTCCTTCGCACAATGGCGAATCTCGGCGTGTTGGATCACGTAGATATTGTCGGTGTGCACGGATTTCCGCTCGACTGGAATCATTGGCAGATCACTGAATGGCCGGACAGAATCGCCGAAGCGAGAGCGGTATCAGGAAAGCCGATCTGGGTTCTGGAAGTGGGTGCATCTTCGTTTGGAGCGGAAGAGGTTCAGGAGTTTGGCCTCAACCGCACACTCCAGTTGCTTCAAGGTCGGGTCGATCGCATCCACTGGTATAGCCTCTACGATCTGCCGCCAACCTGGCCCGCTGAGACGAGGCACAAGGAAGCCGAAGGTTCATCCTACTATCGCCACTATTATCTGGGATTGTTGCACGACGATGGCACACCGAAGCGCGCAGTCCGTAATTTCCCGCGCGACGGCTCCGTAGGATTCTGCCAGTGGTTTCACTTTGAAGATCCTCGCCTGGATGATGCTGTCGCCTGGATGAAGGATCACGGAGTGAGATACCTGCGTACGGGATTGAGCTGGGCCGATGCCTACCGTCCGAATGCCAAGGCTTGGTTCGATCGGATGATGAACGCGCTTGAACCTTTCGAGGTTTCACTCACCTTGTGCTTCACACCGGCTCATCTTGGAATCGAGGAGCATCACACAAGCCCACCACGCGACCCAGAGCATTTTGCGGAGTTTGCCCGGTGGGCTGTGCAGCGATATGCACTGCACGATACAGAGAACCAGAACTCAGAACAAACGGAGGGTGTGGCTACAGTATGACGAAACAGATACTGATTACGGGTGGGGCTGGATTTGTGGGGTCGCATCTCGCCGACGGACTTCTGCAGGCTGGTCACAATGTCAGGGTTCTTGACCAGCTTACTCCTCAGGTTCACCCGACAGGACCCCCAGACTATCTTTCCGAAGATGTGGAACTGATCGTTGGAGATATACGTGATCGCAATCTGGTTAAGCAGGCCCTCTCGGAAGTCGATGTGGTTTTCCATTTTGCGGCAACTGTGGGCGTCGGACAGTCTATGTACGAAATCAGCCGTTACATGAGCGTGAACACGCAGGGCACGGCTGAACTCCTCCAAGCGATTCTCGATTCGCAACGGGCACCAGAGAAGATCATCGTTGCATCCTCCATGTCGATCTACGGTGAGGGTAGATATGTTTGCAGCGGATGTGGGCGTGCTACAACACCTCCCGTCCGCCCGGTTGAGCAGTTGAAGTCTGGCCAGTGGGAGATGAACTGTGACGATTGTGGCGCTGTGCTAGAGCCCATCCCTACAGATGAGACGAAGCCGTCCGAGATCAATTCCATGTATGCGTTATCGAAGCGTGATCAGGAAGAGCTCTGCCTGATATACGGCCGTACGTACGGGATCCCGGTGACGGCTCTTCGATTTTTCAACATATATGGAACAAGGCAGGCACTCTCGAACCCCTACACAGGCGTTGCTGCTGTCTTCGCCTCGCGCATGTTGAATGGCAAGCAGCCCTTGATCTTTGAGGACGGTGAGCAGATGCGCGACTTCGTGCATGTAAGCGATATCGTTCAAGCCAACCTTCTGGCTATGGAGAGGCCGGAATCCGACGGACAGATTATCAATATAGGCTGCGGTAGCCCGATTACGATTCAGCAGATCGCAGACATCCTTGCCCGCGCTCTGGGCCAGGATGTGCTTCCTGTCATTACCAACAAGTATCGTGCTGGAGACATTCGGCATTGCTACGCCGACATTACGAAGGCAAGAAGGTTGCTTGGGTACGAGCCGCGAGTCAAGCATGCGGAAGGTTTTCGTGATCTCGCAGAGTGGCTCCGGGGGCAGGACGCTGAGGATAGGGCGGACAGAATGCTGAGCGAGCTTACCACTTATGGCCTGACGGCCTGAAGAAGGAGAGGAATTGATGCGGATGGAAGCGCAGAGGACAGTCCTCATTACAGGTGGCGCTGGTTTCATCGGCTCGAATCTTGCCGCGCGACTGCTGCAAGAGCCAGGCACGCATGTGCGTGTCTTTGACAACTTCTCCAGGCACGGCGTCGAACATAATGTTACCTGGTTACGTCAGCTTCCCGGGGCGCGACGCCTGGAGATCGTTCGCGGTGACGTTCGTGACGCAGGGAAGGTACGTAAAGTCGTGCGAGATGTTTCGGAGATCTACCATCTCGCTGCGCAGGTCGCTGTCACGACCTCCGTAGACGATCCGGCGACAGACTTCGAGATTAATGCTGGTGGAACCTTCAATGTCCTTGAGGCAGCGCGTCTCAGCGGCAACAATCCATTTCTCCTCTTCACATCGACGAACAAGGTATATGGCTCGCTCAAAGGTGTTCCAGTTGAGCTCTCTGGAACTCGTTACGTCACCACTTCAACAGGGGCTCGTGGCGTATGCGAAGAAGAGCCACTGGATTTTCATTCCCCCTATGGTTGTTCCAAAGGGGCAGCCGATCAATACGTCCGTGACTACGCGAGAATCTACGATTTACCCACGGTAGTGTTCCGTATGTCATGCATAGCCGGCCCTAGACAGTTTGGAAACGAAGACCAGGGGTGGGTTGCTCACTTCATATACACAGTGCTGGAAGGGAAGCCGGTAACGATCTACGGTGATGGCTGTCAGGTGCGGGATGTACTGCATGTGTACGATCTCGTCGGCGCCATGCTGGCTGCGTCCCGCAATGCTGCCAGGGCAAAAGGGCAGGTATATAACCTCGGCGGCGGTCTTTCGCGGTCTGTATCCGTGATCGAGATGCTGCGGGAGATCGAACGTAGAACAGGCAATCGGCTGAAGCTGGAGTATCAGTCCGTTCGTCCCGGCGATCAACCCTGGTATGTTGCGGACACCAGTAAACTTGAGCGCGACACCGGGTGGACTCCTCACCTAAGTCTTGGAGACACCGTTGACGCGATCCACACCTTCTGGAGAGAAAATCGGGGGGAACTAGTTGTCTCTTCGCCGCCTGCCCTCCCACAAGTGGAGGTCGCATGAGATATGCTCTCGTGAATCCACGCTGGACCTTTGAAGGGTCTACCTACTTTGGGTGCGCGGAACCGCACGCTCCCTTGGAACTATTGTCCGCGCGCGAGATGCTACGCGCTGCCGGACAAGAAGTTCTACTGATCGATGCGAACATGGAGCCAATCTCGATCGACAAGATGCGGGACCGGTTGAATGACTTCAACGAAGACTTTCTCGTCGTCCCGACTGCGCCTTCATACCTTTTTTGGCGGTGTCCTCAGCCAGAGCTTCGAGTGCCACGGATGTTAATTCGTGACCTTCGGCGCAACTCAACTGTGGTTGTCATCGGACCCCATGGATCGGTAACACCGCGCTCCACCTTGCATAAAACCGGTGCCGATATAGCCCTGCGGGGCGAACCAGATCAAACTCTTCCACAACTTGCAACAATGCCATGGGAGATGATCGCGGGCTGTTGTTGGCATGACGAAAAGCAGCGTTTCCGAATGGCTGAGGGCCTTGGTGTTACGGAAATGCGAGCTATTTCGGCTCTGGACTATTCGGATTATCCAGTAGAGCGCCATCGTCACCTGCACCATATCTTTCCAGGCAACGGCGCCGATCATCTGCGCCGGGGAGCCGAAGTCGAATTTGCACGCGGGTGCCCTTATTCCTGCACGTTCTGCAATAAGACGCTATTTCGTAACAAGTTCCGCGAGCGCGATTTAGCTGAGGTATTGCGTGAAATCGACGGCCTGATTGCCCGCGGTGTGGATTACATCTATTTCATCGATGAGATATTCGGTGTCGGCAGACAGGTTCGTGTTCTGCTGGAGGAAATCGCCAGGCGTCCTGTATCGATTGGATTCCAAACCCGTGTCGACCTATGGAACGAGGAGACACTTCAGCTACTAGGGAGAGCGCGTTGTGTGTCTTTCGAATGCGGTGTTGAGTCCGTAACGGATGAAGGGCGTGAAGAGATGAACAAGAACTGCAAAGTCACGACCTCACGTATTGAATCTCTTCTGATCACAGCGCGCCAGTATATACCCTGGGTCCAGGCCAATCTTATAAAGACCACGAAAGACGACCCAATTGAGATAGCTAGATTCCAGAAGCATCTGAAACAGAATGGAGTCTGGGTCAGTGAGCCGGTGCCGATGTTTCCGTTCCCGGGCAGTCCGCAGTATGTCCAAACGTTTGGAGAGCAACCAGATGATCAAGCTTGGGAGCGTGCTCACGCCTTTTATCTGAATATCTTCGCAGAACGCGGCTTTAGCGATATCCAGGAGCAACACCCAAAGCCGCTATTGGAGTTGGAATGCGCCTGCTGATCACAACAGATACTGTGGGTGGAGTATGGAGATTCGGTATCGAGCTTGTCGAGGGCCTGCTTGAGGCAGGAGAATCCGTGGCGCTCGTCAGCTTTGGCCGGATGCCGACAGGATCCCAGCGCTCCGAATGCAAGCGTCTCTCCGATCGCTGGGGGCACCGGTTTGATTACTCTGCGTCGGATGCACCATTGGAGTGGATGCAGGGAAATAGTAAGAGCTACGAGCAAGGCCTTAAAGTTATCAAACAAGCTGCTCATATATTTGGAGCAGAGATCTTCCACTCGAATCAGTTCTGTTACGGTGTTTGTGCGACCGAACTCGGAATTCCGGTGATCGTGACCGCACACAGCGATGTCTTGAGCTGGGCGCACGCCTGTCGGGGAGGCGTCCTGGGTGATACAGACTGGCTTCGATGCTACTGCGCCCTAGTTCAGATGGGGCTGGATAGCGCAGCAGCGATTGCTGCCCCTACCGAATGGATGCTGCGCAATCTTTCCATGCACTTTGACCTGCCGAGACAAAGAAGAATAATCGCGAATGGAATTGAACTTCCTCTTGTTCCCAGTTCTCCGAGAGAGCTTCAGGCGGTTACAGCGGGTCGTCTTTGGGATGAAGCGAAAGGTATCTCGCTGCTTCGATCGGTGCAGTCTGAGATTCCGTTCATTGTTGCGGGTACCTCAAATTGTGACGGACACGAAGCAGCATTGATTCCGAATGCACAGTATTATGGCGAACTTACACACGACCAACTGTTACATCTCTTCTCGCGAAGTGCGATCTATATCTGTACTTCCCGCTATGAGCCTTTTGGGCTTGCACCCATTGAGGCGGCACTCTGTGGCTGTGCCGTGGTGGCGCGCGATATAGAATCCCTGCGCGAGGTTTGGGATGATGCTGCGGTCTACTTCGACACCGCGCAGGGCCTCTCCGACATACTAGTTTCCTTTGCTCAGGACCCGTCGCGACTGTCCGCACAGCAGCAGCTTGCCATGGCCCGAGCGCAACGATTTACGCGCTCGCGAATGGTCGCCGAATATCAAGCCCTTTATGCCACCGTCCTTGAGAAGGAGTATGCCTGTGCCGGATAAGCTGCGGATCGCGTACTTCGTCCACTCGATTCGCTCGGACTGGAACAACGGAAACGCACATTTTTTGCGCGGACTCATTCGAGAGTTTGGCGCACGCGGTCACGAGGCTGTCGTCTTCGAACCCCGTAACGAGTGGTCGATCGAGAATCTTCTCACCGAGCCTGAGGGGGATGCAGCTCTGGTGAAATTCCATCAGGCTTACCCGGAGCTCAGAATTCAGCTATATGAGTCTGAAAATATCGCCAATGTCGCAATATGGCACAGGCTACTTGACGATTTCGATATCGTCATCGCTCATGAATGGAATCCCGCTGCGCTGGCTCATACACTGCTTCAGCTACGCAAGGAGCTTGGGTATAAGCTGCTCTTTCACGACACGCATCACCGCGCGTCATCTTCGCCTGAACAGATCCGATTGCTCGGCGTTGACTGCTTCGATGGTGTCGTGGCATTCGGAGAAGCACTCCGTGATATTTACCGATCGCGCTGGGGGATGCACGATGTGTGGACTCTCCACGAAGCCGCAGATACAAAATTATTTCAGCCGCTGAGTGGAGTACCGAAATCTCAGGACGTAGTCTGGATAGGGAACTGGGGTGACGAAGAACGTTCGCAGCAGATTCGCGAATTCATCCTTGGACCCGCATCGCTCATGCCGGAACGTCGATTCGCCATCTACGGTGTAAGGTATCCCAGCGATGCTCTGGACGCGCTCAAGGCATTGAAAGTAGAGTATCGGGGATACCTTCCTAATCTTGGCGCGCCTTGCGTGTACGCGGCGTCGCGGCTTACAGTACACATCCCTCGCCAGCAGTATGTACAGGCAATGACGGGCATTCCGACCATCCGAGTGTTTGAAGCGCTCGCCTGCGGAATCCCGCTGGTCTCTGCCCCCTGGAGTGACACGGAAGGATTGTTTCGTGAAGGGGACTTCATGTTTGTCTCAGATGGTGAGGCGATGCGAAGTGCGATCGCTCGACTACTGGATGATCCCGCCGAAGCGCAAGAACAAGCCCTTCGCGGGCGAGAGACGGTGCTTGCGCGACACACCTGTGCGCATCGGGCAGCGGAACTGGAAGCGATATGCAGGGAGGTTCTGGCTTGAAGATCTTTGTCTTCGGTTCAAGTATCGTATCTTCGTACTGGAACGGCGCGGCCACATACTATCGCGGCTGTTACAAGTACCTAGCGCAGCGGGGACACGAAGTCACCTTTGCGGAGCCGGACGCCTACGGACGGCAGCAACACCGTGATGCAGGTGACTTCTCCTATGTCGATTCCGTGATTTATCGACCTGGTAAGGACGTCGACTCCATGGTGGCGCGAGCGTCACAGGCCGATGTCGTCATCAAGCACAGTGGGATCGGGGTGGATGATGCTTTGCTGGAAGAGCTCGTGGCCGGCATGAATGCATATTGTCCAACATTCTTCTGGGATGTGGATTCACCCGCCACCTTGGCACGCATACGGAACGATCCTGAGGACCCTTTCCGGGAGCTTATCCCGCAATTCGAAGCTGTGCTTAGCTACGGCGGCGGTCCCGCAAGCAAAGTTGGCTATCTAGAATTTGGAGCGAGAGCATACCACACGATCTACAACGCGCTGGATCCGGAGACTCACCATCCCGTCGCGCCGGATCTTGGTCTGAATTGTGACGTGCTCTTCCTTGGTAATCGGCTGCCGGATCGCGAGGCTCGGGTAGACGAGCTATTTTTGCAAGCAGCTGAGCTCGCCCCGGCCAGCAGATTTCTGCTCGGAGGCGAGGGGTGGGGAGATAAAGCGCTACCGATCAATGTCCGATGGATTGGCCATGTGCCGACAGAAGATCACAACAGAGCGAATTGTTCAGCAGGTATGGTGATGAACATCAACCGAACATCCATGGCAGTTTCCGGCTATTCGCCTCCTACAAGAGTCTTCGAGGTCGCGGGGGCTGGCGCCTGCATGCTATGTGACGACTGGCCAGGAATCGACGACTGCTTCGAGCCCGGAAAAGAGATACTTGTGGTCCGCACGGCCCAAGATGTAGTTGATGCGATTCGTGTGTATGATGCCCCAGCTCGCCGACAGATTGGAACGGCCTTCCGAGCTCGGGCCCTGCGGGATCACACATATCAGCAACGAGCAGAGCTGGCGGAGACTTTTTTCCTCAATGCAGTTTCATCTCGTAAATCGTCTTCCAGTTCGGCGATGGCAGAAGTTATCACGGAGCACGTATGAAGATTGTTATTTACGGTCTGACGATAACCTCCTCATGGGGCAACGGACACGCCACAACATTTCGCTCGCTCGTGAAAGCATTGTCGGCTCGCGGCCACAAAATTCAATTCATTGAAAAGGACGTGGAATGGTATCGGAACAATCGTGATCTTCCGCAACCCGAATTTTGTGGAGTTCAACTGTACTCTAATTGGGAGCAGGACGCCCAAGGCATTTGCCACGCTAGCGCAGATGCTGACGTAATCGTCGTTGGATCATACTTTCCGGATGCCATCGCTCTCACCCGCGAGCTACTCAATATGGGCCGAGGGCCCTTGCTTTTCTACGATATCGATACTCCTGTCACTATGGCCCGACTGCGACGAGAAGGCCGCACTGAGTATCTCGACGGAAGTCTCATCCCCTCTTACGACGCCTATCTAAGCTTTACCGGCGGCCCTGTTCTTCAGGAGCTCGAGCAACGCTTCGGTTCTCCCTGGGCCACGCCATTCTATTGTTCTGTTGATGTCGATTCCTATAAGCCAACCTTGAGCCGGGAGGCATTTCGGTGCGACCTGAGTTATCTGGGCACATACGCCAGCGACAGGCAACCGAAGTTGATGAAGCTAATGGGGAGAACTGCCGAGCTTGCGCCTCATTGCAAATTTCTGGTGGCCGGTTCTCAATATCCGAACGAGATTGTCTGGGGACCGAACGTGGGACGCATGATTCATATCGCACCACCAGAGCATCCAGCCTTTTATTCATCATCCCGATTCACTCTTAATCTAACTCGTGAGGATATGGTGGCCGCAGGCTACTCTCCTTCCGTAAGGCTGTTTGAAGCATCGGCTTGCGGTGCCGCGATCCTGTCGGATGCGTGGCTGGGATTGGAAGAGTTCCTGACTCCTGGTGAAGAGATTCTCTTACCCGTAGATGAATACGAGGTGAAAGCTATTCTGGATCACATGTCCGACCAGGAGCGTACGGGGATCGGTCACAGTGCGCGAGAACGCATTCTTGCAGAGCATACCTCAAGTCATCGCGCGCTCCAGTTTGAAGCTATTGTCGCGACGGTAAGTCACAAAGGGTCTGCTGAGGGCATGGACAGCAGCTCTGTAATCGAAGAGATGCATAACGACGGGTTAGCGGCAGCAAGTTCATCCATGCTGTAGATTCCGGTGGCTACAGCTATGACTGGAATACCGTTCTCTTGTGCCGCCAGTATGTCCGCGGGGGTATCGCCCACGGCGAGAATGCTTACCTCCGTACTTAATGCTCGGCGTACTTGCTCAATACCATGGCAGAAGACATCGCTCCGTCGCTCCCATCGATCAGACCAGGCTCCCATATCGAATAGATCCAGCAGGCCCGCGGCCGCCAGCTTTTGCTTTCCTATGCGCTCAAGGTTTCCTGTAGCGACACTCAGCACAGCTCCGCGATTGCGAAGATGGAGGAGTACCTCACGAACGGAGGGGAGAACGTTGGCGCAGATCTCCTCGCTGTGTTGTTCGACATAAGCACACATTCGATCGCCGAGCGCAGCGACATGCGGGCGCCATAAGACCTCGCCCACCCCGGCTCTGCTGAATGCGTCACGAAGGATCCCAAAATCTGTATTGCCGTGAGCAGTTACACCATCCAGATTGAGGTCCCTTCCGGCGACTGAGGAAAGTGCGTCGCAAAAGGCGAAATAATGAACATTATCCGAGCAGTGAATCAGCGTCCCGTCTATATCGAAGAGGTACGCATCGAACTCGTCCCACGGAAAGGGCAGACTCATGCAACACACCTCGTAGTGGCTTGGCTCCATCCTTCGAGAGCGCTGTCCACCTGGCGAACAACGGTCTCCCAATCTCCCGACCTCGGCTGCCGAAAAAGCCTCAAAGATGGATACCATGGCGAATCATCCCGGCCCGTCATCCAGCGCCAATCCGCGGCATGCTGCAACATCAGAAAGCATGGAACCTTCAGGGTGCCCGCAAGATGGGCGGCCAGCGTATCCACCGAAATCACAAGATCAAGTTGCGCTATGAACGCCGCCAACGGAACGATGCCTGCGTTATTCAGCATCGGATGATCGCGCAAATTGGCGCGTGGTTCCATAGTCAGCCATTGCTCGCGGTGCGATCCGCCCTGCAGGTTCCAGAACTCAAAATCGTCGCGATCGAGTATGGAACGAATCGCCTCAAACTTCACGGAGCGGGACGGGTTCCAATCTCCCGAGGCCCAAACCATTCCTACTCGCGGCAAGGAGCAGCGCTCCACGGCGCTCTTTGCTTTTGCGAGGGTGCCGCCTGGCAGCTTCAGGTATCCATCCGAAGAAGGAAGGGAAGCAAGCGTGGAGCGAAAGAAGTACGGCAACTCCATCAATTCCATCTGTACATCCCAGACGAGCCGATGCCGCGGCGCATGCAGACCCCACGTAACAACTTCGTCAATTCCCTTCATACAACGCGCAAGTTCCACAACATCAGGTGCACACTCCACAATGACATGGGAAGCCAGCGATCTGAGAAGGGGAATATAACGAAGAAATTGCACCGTATCTCCAAAGCCGTGAAGACACCTGACAATCACGCGTTTACCTGTCAGATCCTCTCCTTGCCAGAACCGATTCGGGTCAGCTGCGCCTCTACGACGTATGCCGTCGCTCTCCTGCCAGGCTGCTTCGAACTCCCCGGATAGCATAGCTGCGATCCAACAACCTGCTGCGCAACGATCAGCATCGTAACCCGCTGCCTCCGCGGCCCGAAACGCAACTATGGATTCGGGAATGCGCCGCTGCTGAAGAAGTTCTTCAGCAGCGTCGAGCATATTGCACCCTGCACTCATAAATGCTCCGCCTCTCTCCGTCGCGCGGGATAGACGCAGTGCGGCCCATCGGGAGGAGTTTCCACGGGATGCCAGCGGCAGAGGTACACCTCTTCCTCGGGATGCGCTTCAATCGCAAATCCGGAAGAACGCAACATCGCTTCCACGCACGCACGGTTGGGGACCCACCAGTTCGTCTCGTCGTGCGAGTAGCGATGCTCGATGAAGTGCATTCGTGGATATCCTGGTTGATCGAAAGGTGCGGGTGCATTGAATTCGTAGTCCGGTTCTACCGCAACGACGTCCCTGCTGCCGCGCTGCATGCTCTGAAACAGCATCAGATCTCGCGCCACATGTTCGTGGATCAGGTCAAGGGCGAGCAATGGATGGCGAAGGTGGTAGAGCACCCCCATAAAGATGACCAGATCGAACTTCTCTCCCAGACGAGCTACGTCCCAGACCGCCATCTGCCGGAATTCAATCTCTATGCCTTGGACCTCGGCCGCAAATCGTGCCTGTCGCAGATAACGCTCGTCCGTATCGATTGCGACCACCCTGCGGGCTCCTCGTCGCTTCATTTCGAAACTGTAGAATCCCGCATTGCACCCTATGTCGAGTACGGTCTTTCCGCTCAGATCCAAAGGTATATCGCTTCGAAAGTTTGCAAACTTGATCTCCGGATAATCTCCAAGAAAATGCTGCGGTGCAGTCTGAACTCCGTTCAGACGAAGATTGTGAAACCAGGGACCAAGCGAAGCGATCTTCTGCTCGATAGTCTCTTCATCGACGATTGTTTGCGGTAGCGAGGGCATCAGCTGTTGCCACCTCCTGATAGATTGAAACAGAGCCGTTTCGATCGCTGAGATCCTTGTGTTGCAGCAGTTGTATCGCCGAGCGATATCCGTGCAGGGTTCCGGTATCAACATAGCCCTGACCTGAAGGAACCCCAACGGCCTGCCCTCCTTCAGCAAGCCAGGCATTGATCAGGGTGCCAAAGTATTCGTCCTTGCGCTCCGTACGGCGCCAGAGGTTATGTAGCTGATGAAAGACGATTCCTGGCATCTTAATCGCGCCCCATATCCAGTGCGTAGAGGCGCTCTGTTGTTTGACCTGGATCTCCACTACTCTGCCACCTTCATCCGTTACGACGGCGTCGAAGTATTCCGGATGTTCAACCGGAAATAACAAAAGCGAAAGAGTGTCTTCCGGTAATTTTGTCAAGGCGTGCTCTGGTGCCCATATCGTGTCTGGCAAACCGATTACTACGCTTTCTTCCGGCGGGATTAGAGGAACCGCCCGAAATACCGCGTCGCATAAGCCGCCCGGCGCAGGCTGAACAACATAAGCTATATCGGCCCCCCACAGCCGCGCCCCGTAATACTGCAGTATGTCCGTCTTCGTGGGCGAGATGACGAAGCAGAGCTTTGTGGCGCCGCCCGCGATCATGCGCTCTACAAGATATTCGCTGACGGCGCGCGGTCGTTCGATCCCGTCTTCCACCCGACTGCCGACCGGCAGAAGCTCCTTCGAGAAGGCGAGAGGTTGAATTCGACTGCCGGCGCCTGCGGCAGGGATGATACCCCACATATCTGTATGCCTCCATGACTGATCTACGCGCGCTGCGCGAGGCGGCCGGCGAGTGCCTTCCCGCAGATGGACTCAAGTTCCATCATTCTCTGCTCTGCAGTGTGATGCTCCAAAGTGCGCGTGCGCCCAGCCTCAGCGATTATCCTCAACTCGCGATCCGTCAGTGAAAGGGAATTCAGCACATCACTGCATGTTCGAACCGGCAGGATCTCTTCACCGGGAACGAAGAAACTTTCGAGTCCTTCCCATGTATCGCTGAGCAGTGGAACACCGCAGGCCGTAGCTTCAAACAAACGTCCCGACGGGCAGAAGCCATACTCAGCCATAACGCGTCGAGTCACATTAAGGGTGGCCCTTGAGGAACAGAAAAAACCAGGATGGAGCGCAGGCGGGAGGTGACGCACGAAATATATATTTGGTGCCCAGGGGAAGCCCTCCGGGTATTGCGCTCCTCCAATCAGAAAACGCTGATCCGGAAGCAGATGCGCTGTATTGATAAAGAGTTCCTCTAAAGAGGCCTGTCGATCAGGAGCATAAGTTCCCAAATAGCTGAGAGCTGATCGCAATTGCTGATCGATAGCGGAGGGCGCGTGCGCCTCAGGATCGACCCATCCATAGAGAGGTGCAACAGCGGTTGCTCCCAGTTGCGTCTGAAGTTCCGATAGTGCCCTTCCTCCGGTATAGCTGAGGACGAGGTCAAACCCTGAAAGACCTTCTTCGGGAAGATATGGGACTGGTCGGCCCGTTTGCAGGAAATCAAGGGTCACAGGTGTGTCGAGATCATAGAAGATGCTCAAGCGTGCCTGTGAATCGAAAATAAGGCGAGAGGCTTCCCGTCCGTGGAAACAGTAGCTTGTGACAAGCGCCACATCGGCGGAAGAAAGTTCACGCTCAGCGTCTGCCCGGATCTGATCGACCGAATCATAGAGTTGGACACGTATTCTCTCGGGCGGCATCCACCGATCGCGAGTAGTGGAGTAATACGGCACATCGCGCTCGTAAAATACTGCAGTGTGGCCTCTCCGGCTCATGGCCTTCAGAAGACCCCGCCAAAGCGTCGCATGACCATTTCCCCACGACGACGACACTGTTAGACCAAAGATCACAAAACGCATGGCTGCGCTGCTGCTGCCTCTGTGTTCTGAGATGCATGTCGTCGGCAGAAAGATTTGCTCGCAAGATCGAATGCACCCGAACAGGGGCCTGCACCAACCAGCGTAGGAAGACACAAAATGATTAACAGCGCTTCCTCACACAGTAGCCACGAAAGGCGCCAGCGCTCTCTGACATTTGCAGGAATGAGTGGTCACCTGTTACGGGGCAATAGAGTGTTAGGACCGACTTGGCCTTCCTGGCTCAGGAGCGGGTGCATTGCGATCGTCCGCGGTGCCTGATCAACCAAGCGGACGTACGCAAGCAGCGACGAAATCCCTGACAGATCTCGTCTTCGTTTCAGACAACATTTAGCGGTAAGTAATTGAACTAAAGGTAAGTGGCGGAGAGACAGGGATTCGAACCCTGGATACCTTGCGGTATACACGCTTTCCAAGCGTGCGCCTTCAGCCACTCGGCCATCTCTCCGCTTCAGGTAACTACTCGACTCTATCACATCGTCCGGTTTCGTTCACGGCTGCTGCGCATTGAGATTCTCACTTAACGTCGCGTCGGGATGTACCTCCAGCGGAATGCCGTGCGGAAGATAGCGTTCTAGAAAAGCAGCATCTTCCCAGCGCAGTTGCCAGGCCCTCTCCACTGCTATCAGGATGTACTGTCCGGGAACGACCCCATTCAGATCAAAACTTCCGTCTGTATTCGTCTGGTCGCGCACAATTCTTGCAAAGCTGTCGGGGTCGTTAAGGCTGGCGGGAACCATGAGGACCATCGCTCCTTCTACCGGCCTTCCCGACACTGAAACGATCCCGTGCACGGAGGCTCGACCTGATGCCGTGTGCACCTTCAGTGTCACCTCTCCGCCTCGTAAGGTGATAAACCGGCCCGAGACTCCGGCTCCTTTAGCAGAAAGCCCCAGCAGGTATCTCTGCCGATCGCTGAGCAAAACCTCGTACTTGCCGGAAGGTACCTGCATTTTGACTGGTTGTTTGCCGCGCCCATCCGGCCTACTCTCATTCGGGCCGCGAAAGAACATGTCCTGAGAAAAGGACGCGAACCTGGTTCCTTTCCTGGCATCTTTCAACACCACACCGGCAGGTCTTCCGACCGCAGGACCTTCATCTTCAATCGTGACATCAGTCACGTCGCTCTCTGCCGAAGTTGCGTCGATAACTGTGCTGCCTCCGGCGCGGACCTCAATCAATCTGCTCTCAGGCTCCTGGTTTGGGCCGGCCATCCGGATCCGGTAGATGCCCGGAGCAAGGCCCCCCACATCCATGCGGCCATCGTTACCGCGATTCGGAATGACTGCAGCCAATCCCGCGCCTCCCGAATCAATTCGTTCCACCACTGGAAAGGAAGGGAAGCGGCGAGAGCCCGAGCCGACTGTCTCCGGTGCGGCGAAGGTAACATGCACTGCCGGAACCGGTATCAACTGGAAGTCTGCCCGGCGAACATCTGCAGCCTTCATCGATAAGACCTCCGCCTCCGTTGCATTGTTCACTCCTGGATACCACGTGAGCTGATAGGTGACGTCGAGACCAGGATTCTGAACGGCGTTGGCACTGCTCAGCTGCGGGCGGGTTGAGATGCTGTACCACGGCTTCGCATCGACTTTCACCCGGTACTCTCCAGGGGCGAGTCCACTGAAGTCATACGCACCCCGATCATCCGTTTGTGCAACCGTCCAGTTGCGGAAGTCATCCTGCCCACTGTCCGGAGACGAAGTCGGCCGATGCTCCAGGATGACCCGCGCATTGCGCACCGCCTCGCCCGATTCGTCCAGCACAGTCCCAAGAATTTCGGCTTCGGGAGGAAGTCGGAATTGCAGATCAAAGTGAGGTTGGGTTTGCGTCAAGACCACCGCAGAGGAGAATTCATCATGGGCGTTGTATGCCTGTTTCACATAACCTGCAGCACTGGCCAGCAACCGCCAGCGCCCGGGTGAAGGAACGGCAATCACAAATCGGCCGTTATCATCCGCATCGGCCTCAATACCAGCCTCCGGACCTCCTCTCCGAAACGGCCGCCGTTCTTCATGCTCCCCCGATGCCGCTAGCATTGCGGTCAAATGCGCATGAGGTATAGGGCTGTCATCAACGCTGCTTGTTACGGTTCCGGTGATCTTGTAGATCGTAGTGGCTGGTGCTGCCTCTGCCGGTCGCACACCTGCGACAATCGCGGCTACAAAGAGCAGCAGAACAAAGCTCTGGATCATCGCCGTATCTCCATTGCGTGTACGGTCTCGAGTCTCACCGCCACCATCTCTCCAGACCGTACGTTCACCGCGCGGACATAGGAAGAGAAAGGGCTAAGCTCCTTTCCATCCGCCAAATTCAGATCACATCGATCTTCAAATGCAATTACCTGGTAACTGCCAGGCGGGAGGTTAGGAAACCGGAAATTTCCATCAGCATCACTACGTACTTCATAGAAGGGAACTGAGGCCGGTCCGGATGGAATGGCGTAAATCCACGTCGCTTCTGCCGCTGTCGTAATCTCGCTCGAGCCCTGCAGAGTTCCAGTCAGATTGCTGATCGTCAGAACGACAGGAGCACTCACTGCACCCCAGTTCACCGTCATGGAGTCGCGCAGCAGATCCGTCGTGCCATAACTTGCAGCCTTGACAAACCACGGACCATAACTCCGCGACCTGAGCCTGTAAGTCCCAGGAGCAACACGCAGGGCCATCTCCCGGTTCTGTTGCACGGCAACTGAAAACGGAGAAAGCCCCGCTTGCAATCCACGAATATCATCTAGAAAGACTCCGAGCTGCTGCATCGTGGGCGGCGTATTATCGGACTTTGACTCGGGATCCACGATGAGTTGCACGGGAATGGGTGGGACAGGGCCCAGCTGCAATGTAACGCCGGTATCCTCGTTTTCGCCCACCGTTACATCCGCCTCTCCATACTCCATCCTGTCCCCGCGATTTTCATAAGCAACCAGAGTGAAGGTGCCGCGGGGTAGCGCAACCTGAACATCTCCATCACCGGAACCTTCGCCCCGCAGGACGCGGATTGGAAATGTACTTCCGTCGCCGGCCCTGGCCAGCAGGCTGGGAAGGCCCCTCTCCGGGGATGTCTCGATCTTTAACCGCACCGGATACGTGCGGCTCACCACCGGGTGCAGCTCCAGCCGCTGTTCGGTTCCACCTGTCAAATGGATCACTCCACCCGGATCTGCCGGATAGCTTACTGGAAGGACAGCATCGAACAATCCCGTACCCCGTCCAGAGAACATCGTCTGCACCTTGTAGTCGCCCGGGGGCACTGTGATGCGAAACTCGCCGCGATCGTTTGTCAGCCCCTGTCCCATCGAGATCATCCGGTGACCACTCTGGTTGTAGATACTCCGCAGCGCGACAACGGCTGTGCGTGGTATGGGAGAGCCATCCGGAGCGGTGACCGTTCCGGTAATCAGAGCTTCCGGGGTAAGACGTAGAACGAGCCCTGAGCCGACCTCGCTGCCCCTAAGCGTACGAGTCGATCCTCCATTGTTCCCGAAATAATAGCCAGGCTTCCGGACCTCGATGGTGAGATTCGCGGTAGACGCGAACTGATCGAATTGAAATCGGCCTTCGTGATCCGTCAGCATAGCTTGCCCATTCGCTCTCACCAGCGCCCGGTAGACAGGGGCGCCCGTTGCGGCGTTCACAACTGTCCCACCAAGTACGGAAGGGACCGAGGTTGTTCGAACTGAGCCCGCTGAAGTCGTCGTCTGTTGCGCGGCGTACAAAGGAAATCCCATACTCAACATGGAAAGCACGGCCACCGCAGAGATCGACAATCGAAAGAGGGACAAGCGGACGCTCACGGATGATAAGACGAATCAGCTTTCCTTATTGTGAGACACGGGAGACATCTGAGTGGCCTGGAGCGCGTTGTAATGAAATGCTACGTCCGATAACACATATTATGTACAGTAGAAGGCCCGGGCAATGGTCCAGCACCAGTAGCCCCTGCAGTCTCCCGTACAGCCTTTGTTAGTATCGACCTGAGGCCCTTCCCATCCTTCATGAAAATCGTTCAGGCGGTCTTTGGCGTCTTCCATCACTTTGAATTGGCACGCGAATTAGAGCGTCGCGGACACCTGTCTGTCATCTACTCAACCTTTCCTTGGCGCCGTCTCAAGCGTGAAGGCCTCCAGCACTCTCGGGTCCAGACCTTTCCTTGGCTTCACACGCCGGAGTTTTTGCTCCAGAAGTACCGGATCGGCGGCCACTGGGCTCCTGACCAACTCGGGTATGCCAACGCATTGGCGTTCGACGAATGGATGCTACGCCGCATTCCGCCGTGCGATGCCTTCATTGCTATCTCAGGAGCTGGTCTCAAAACCGGTAAGAAGATTCAGCGTTCGGGCGGTCTTTATATCTGTGACCGGGGATCGTCCCACCAGCGCTACCAGGAGCGGATCGTCAAGGATGAATTTCAGCGCTGGGGGGTCAGTCTGCCTGTCACCGATGAGCGGGACACCATCCGCGAGGAAATGATCTATGAGGCGGCCGACCTGATTACAGTGCCCTCCGGTTTCGCCGAGCGGTCCTTTCTCGAGATGGGTATCCCTGCTGCGAAGCTTCGTCGTATTCCTTACGGTGTTCGTCTGGAGCGCTTTCGTCCGGTGGGACTG
>Ga0164242_10000214_pt1 | contig 72545 bp, 65 predicted proteins | sample OricomgcompostMG_FD_108783 | JGI IMG/M metagenome (GOLD analysis project Ga0164242, IMG submission 108783) | Miracle-Growth compost microbial communities from Emeryville, California, USA - Original compost - Miracle growth compost (MG) ... | reverse complement strand
TCCGCCACCTCTTTTTCGAGTTGGATCTTGAGTTCGACGGTCGTGCCCTTTAACGGATAATCATCTTTCATAGTGAAACTCACTGTACGAAGATTTCAAATCCGGGTCAACGGGCTATTGACAATAACCCGCCGCGTCTCGTTGAGCGGAGAGCTGATCGAGCGCCTGGCGGATAAACGTCTGATTTTCCGAATTAAGCACCGAAGCATAGAGCGAAAACGACTGGCGGGATTGATGGATCATCACCGCGAAGTCCTTCAAGACCGTTCGGTTTTGATCGAGGTAGCCGGCCACCGTCAACGTTTTCAAAAGGTCGCGGTTCGCATTGGCCATCGGAAGATCGATGCGCTGGCGCGGGTCTTCCGGCGGTAAGGTCGTTTGATAGAACGGTTTGGACTGGTTCGGTTCCAACGCAACCATCGCCCGCTCGCTCACCATCGCATGATCACTCGCCTCGCTCGTCACGCCGACGATGTAGGGGCGCTGCTGAGAATCGAACGCGATCGCGGCGCTTCCGGAATCGCCCGACAACGCCACCGCATCCTTCGGCGGGTTCGGGTTCATGCCCGAGAAATCCACTCCTCGCGACGAAAGCTTCTTTCCTTTTTCGTTCACGAAACCGAACATGTCGGTTCGCTCTCCCGCCAAGATCAGCGAATTTTGCGGAAGATGACCGCGAGCAATCAACGAACTGGCCATTTTCTGCTGGTCCGCCGTCGGCTTCGAATAATCGCTCCAAGACCACTCGTTGTAGCCTGCGCGCAAGACGCCGGCGTCACCGCGATTCGGCCCGCTGATTCCGTAACCTGCGATCAACACCCGATTCGAAAGATCGGCGCGATTCACGTCGGTCGCCAACGGGATGGGGGAAACGTCGCTCAATTTCGAGTTCGCGCAGTCGTTCGACTTGAACAGAATCAGCGCCAGATCGGTGTTCGTTCCGGGTTGCCCTTTCGGAAAGTCGTTCTCTTGCGCCGTTTTTTCGATCGCCACGACTTCGAAGCTCGCTTGATCGTTCAGTTCGATCGAATCGCCCGGCATCAACAGATCGACACAATGGCGCGCGGTTAAAAGGATGTTTTTAGAAATCAGGGTCGAAGAGCAAATCACGCCGGTCGCAAACGCGCTTTCGTGGATTTTGATAAAAGACTTCAGCAAATCGCGATGGGTCTGATAGGCCTCGTCCGAACTTCCGTCGATGGGGGTGGCGTGCGCGAAAACAGGCGCCGTCAAACATCCCAAAATCAAGGCCAAAACGAGTTTTCGATCAGTCTTCATGATCTCCTCCGATCAGTGGCGCTGATTCTAGCAGGCGGCTCCGCCTAAATCAATAAATTTTGTGTAAAAATGATGCTGTCTAATGTTTCGACAGCCCTGTCTGATTCCTACACATTTCGGGCCCCAGCTGAAATATAGTCGTCCGGAGCTGGCCCCACCCTTGCATTTCCATCCCCCGAGAGACCCAACCCATAGGAGAGATAGAGAAATGAAATCCACTCACCGTTCATTCTTATTTTTAGGCGTTTTCGCCCTGATTCAAGCACCGATCGCAGCCCATGCCGGTGTCGCAACCGACATTCAACCGCTTCCCACGGCTAAAATTCAACCCCTGAAGGTGGACGTCGATTTGAAAAAACAACCGTCGCTTCAGGTAAAGCCCGTCGTCCTGAAAACTCCGAAGGCGGTCGATACGATCGTCGAAGCCGACGAATTCAAAAAACTCGGCTTAGGGTTTACCTTTCACGAAAACGACCTTCAACTGACGGGCGAACTCCCCGAGGTCTGCGCCGACCAACTGACCTTGGACGTGAAAAAGGAATCTGCCAAGGCCCTGGCGAGCGACACCCGCCTTCAAAGCTTGGATGACCTGAAGGAACACTCGGCCCGCGTCGGTGGCCGTTTGACCTTTCATGGAAACGAAAATTTGAAAACCCTGTCGGATTGCGTGGAACACGCCAAAGACGACGACAAAAAAGACGTCAGCTCGATTTCGAAGCTGAGCCACTCTGCACTTTCGGACAACGAAATCGCGGTGGCGGGGCTGCTCGATTCGTCGAACCAAGTTCGACTTTCCGACGACTCGGCCAAATCCAATGAATTCGTCAAACTCGAAAAACAAGTTCAAAAGCTCGACTGCAAAGAATGCAATGCCGACGCCGATTCGCTGCGTTCGCGCATCGACGAGCTGAAGTCGACCGACTCGCCGCTGGTCGCCTCACTGCTCCCGAAACTGTTGGAGCTTTCGATTCAACAATCGGCAGATCGCATTCCGTCCGCGAAATCCATTCAGGAGCTCGAAGCGATCCGCGCCGATCTGGTGCAAACCGCGAAGTTGATTCCGACCTTGAAAATCAGCGCCGCCGATCAAGATAAGTACCTGGCGAGCGTCACCGAACAAATGACGGCCCTTCTCGGGAAAGACCAGGAGCTTTCGGTCAGCACGCGAAGCTCGATCATCCTCACTCAAGGCGCCGACTTCATGGCCCAGACTTATACCGCAATTGCAAACCTTCCGAAGATGGACGCCGAACGCAAAAAAGAAGCGTTGGACATCGCCAAAGACTACGGAAAAAATGGCAATCGCCGCTTGGCCTTCTTGTCGATCGATCCAAGCCATCCCGAAGTCCAAGAAGCGCTGAAGGACGGGCCGGCGACGATCCAAAAACTTCGACGCAATGCGCAAGTCGCCTGTGCGGGTGCTCAGAATCAATTTAACTTTACGAATTGTTCTGAAGCCCAGAAGCAACTCCAGACCGCCTCTTCGCAACTGCAAGGCCTTCAGCAACGGGCGTACGGCGCTCCCGCTCAAGGCATGAATCAAAACCCGTACTCGCAGTTTCCTCAGCAGTACTCGCCATTCGGTCAGTATGCGCAGTTCGCGCAATACCCGCAGTACGCTCAGGCATTCGGCCAACCTTACGGTCAGTTCAGTCAGTTCGGCCAATTCTATCCGATGCAGCCGTACTCCATGTTTCCGCAGCTCTCCGGATTCGGATCGATGTACCTGAACCCGACCGCCTCGTCGATGATGTTCACGCCGCAGATTTCTCCCAACGGGATGCCGCTCAATCCGGCGTCGTTTTATCAAAACGGCTCGCCTTACTCGCAGCCTTATTCCCAGCCTTACTCGCAAGTGATGCAACCGAACTCGCGAACGCAAACCGGCAACCTTCAACCCACGTTCGTGATCAACTGATCGCCAACCCCATTCCTTAAAGAATAAAAAAGCAGGGTAGTAAAATACTCTGCTTTTTTCATTTGACGATGTTTTGAGTTACCGATATCCCTATGAGTACGTACTATATTTTTGTGTTGCTACACATCGTTGTGAAAGGGGTATTGAATGGCAGCTACATCTACAACTAAGGGAACAGTGAAATGGTTTAACGACGCGAAGGGATACGGTTTCGTTCAGTCGGAATCGGCAAGTGGGGATATCTTCGTTCACTACAGCGCGATTCAAGGCGACGGCTTCAAAACCCTGTCTGAAGGTCAACCGGTCGAGTTCGAACTCATGACCGGCCCGAAAGGCCCGCAAGCTTTCAACGTGACCAAAACGGGTGAAGCTTAATCGGCGCTTCATCAAAAGTTTCTTGCATCCCGATGCAAGCCAGAGCCAGGTGATTCACTCACCTGGCTTTTTTTATTTCGGGTAACTTTACGCCGATCCGACGGACTTCAGCGACACCAGCTGCTCGATCAGCTTCAGGCCGAAATACGCGTGATTTCCGGATCGTTTTCTGGCCTGAAACGATTCGCAGGGGTTCCATTCGAGCAAGCTTCGATTGACCGAGACCTGACCGAAGGCCAGTTCCTTCGCGATCGCCTGTGTTCGATCAGCGTTTTCTCCCCAGATCGAAGCCGCAAGACCGTGCTGTAAAGGCCGAATGAGTTCGATCAACTCGTCGTAAGACGAATACCGAATCAGACTTAAATGCGGAGAAAGAATCTCGGTTTGCAATGAAATGCTTTTTTTAACTTGATCGGGCGTGATCGCGTCGAACGCAGCCAGAGTCGGGGTGACGTAATACCCTTTTTCAGAAAGCGAAAGCGGTTTTCCGCGCATCAGCAGCTGGGCCCCTTCGCGCTCGGAGATCCCCGAAAATTTCAGGTACCGATCCACCATGGCGTTGTCGATGAGCGGACCCGTGAACGGCTCGCTCGACGGCGCGCCGATTTTAAACTCTTTCGCGCGTTCGTGAAAAGCCTCGCAAAATGCCGAATAGCGCGATTGATGGATGAAGGCGATCGAAGCGCTTCGACAGTGTTGCCCGCTCGACAAAAAAGCGTCTTGAATCAAGGCATCCGACACTTTCGCGTCCGGCGCGTCCTCGCATACGATGAACGGGTTTTTCGCCCCCAGATAAAGGAGCACTTCTTTCGAGGGCTGCGAAAGCGTGTCTTGCTTCACGCGCATTCCCACTTCGAACGAGCCCACAAAAATCACCGTCTGAACCCGATCATGGCAAGCAAGCCGGCGGCCGGTTTCTTTTTCTCCGACCAGAATTTGCACCAGCGGCGCGAGCGACGGATCGCTCGTCAACCATTCGCCCAAGGCCAAAACGCTGAGCGTGGATTTTTCGGAGGGTTTGATCACTACCGGGTTTCCGGCCAGCAGATTCAAAAAAACGAACGACAAGGTATAAAACAGCGGCCAGACGTACGAGCCGACTAACGCGGTCACGCCTCGCGGCTCTTGCCGCGCCTCCAGACTCGATTCGGCCTGCGCACGCCATTCCTCGAACCAGCGTTCCCATTGACGAAATTCGAGGCTCAGATCGTTAGACGAACGCCCGAGCTCTCGGGACGCGACTTGAAACCAGTTCGATTGCGATTTCTTCACGCGCTCGTGCGCCTGACTTAAAATTCGGATTCTTTCGGAGTGCGATTTCTCGTTCCAGGCCCGAGATCCGCGGATCGCCACCTCGACTGCCTCGTCGATTTGTGAATAAGAATAGAGGCATTGCGCATAAGCCTCTTCGGAATGGGCCGGAGATTTCACCCACCATTCGCCGGTCGGGTCGCCGGGGATACACGTCTTGCCATGGATCAGACTCGAATGAACCGAGAAATTTTCTTTGTTCATGATTTTATTTTATCACCGAAAACGAGCTAAAAATACGGCAAAAAGATGACGGATTCGGTCGCGTCCAGCTTTAAAAGCCGCCTGATCCGCGCCACGTCTTCGTCGGGATTCAAGACGAGGTCGCCGGCGACGATTCGCCCCGACACGTTCAACGCTCTGAATTCATCCTTTTTTTGCGCGGGCGTGACGAGGCCCGATACCGGCTCGGATTCCGCGGCTTCCGGTTTCGCGGCCGGTTTCAATTGAAGCGTTTTGATTTTCTTCAGCGGAATGATTTCGTTCACGCGGGCGCGCAAATGCGGGCCGCCGTCGAAGGGATCGATTTCGTTTTGATACGTAAACCCGATGCGTTTTAACAAATGCAAAACCGGTTCGGTGGCCTTGCTCACCCGTCCGATCGCGTTTCTTGCGTCGGCCGCGAGAAAGGCCGTATAGATTTTTCCCTGCGGAAAAAGATCGAAGATGAATTCTTTGTTCTGAGCGGAAAGCGCGTCGGCCTCCCAGTAATCGAGATTCGTGAATCGACGTCCGACCGCTTCCCACAGCGGCGAATGGCCTTTCTTATTGAGCGGCGGAAGCAGCTCGGCGATAATTTGGTCCTTAAATCGATCACGGTTCTGACTCAAAAATAAAAACCGGGTGAAGAAGACCTGGCGTCCGACCTTTTCGGGGTGGTTGCGGTATTCTTCGCTCGCCACGAGCGCACCCAACTCGGTCGGACCGTCGGTTTGCATCTTCAGCGTGAGCGTTCCGTGAATGAATCCCGTCTGGATCGCGTCCGAAAATCGCTTTTCGGTGCCGACCTTGAAGTAGTAATGCGGAGAGGCTTCGGTTCCGTGCTGACCCACGATCATCGAAGTCGCCACCACGCGTCCCGTTTCGAGGTCCTCTGCGACAAACACGTATTTGCCTCGATCGAGCGGGCGCCCGTCACCGCGAAACGACTTCGAAGCAACTTCGATGCGCTCTTTCATGCCTTCCGGGGTAGTCGGAAGATTGAACATTCCCGGCGTGTTCGCCAGCGCCATCAACGATTCGAGATCTTTCCGATGGACTTCACGGATCAAAAAGCGGGGATGTGCGGGCTTCGTGTCCATCGGCGTCTCCCTCAACCACTCACCGCCAGCATCAGCTCGCGGTAGGCGGCGATCGCCTTTTCGAGTTCGGCCCAGGTGATCGATTCGTTCGGACCTTTCGGAAGGCCAGAAACCGATCCGGCACCGACGATCGTCACCGGAAATTTTGATTTATCGAACCAGCCCGCGTCGCTCAGGTAGTTCGAATTTTTCGCGGTCTGAGCCTGCTCGGCATGAACGCCTTGGACCAGGTATTCCCTCAAAAGATGAAAATGAAAATTGCCGTGCTTTTCCGAAACTCTTCGGACGGTATTCTTCCAGCGCTCGTCCACTTCAATGTGGGAATGATTCGGCAAAAAGCGCAAAGTGAAGGTCGCGCCGAGCTTTCCGGCTCCGCGCGCGCGAACCTGGGTCAAGGCACCGACGTTGAGTGGATACTCGAACCCCGGGTTGGGTTTCTGATTCAGCTCTTGAATGAATTTCTTCCATTCGTATTCGAGTTCCAGAACGACTTCGATCAAGGCGCTCGGGATGAAGCTCGTGCCCGCCTCGGAAACACCAGTGTATTCGATTCGGAAAAACCGCTGTTTTTCTTCGTTGTCGAGTTTTTGCCGGATGAATTGCTTGAAGTCTTCGAACTGAAACGCCGTCAGAAAAATTTGCGCCTTCGCAAGATCGGGATTCGCGCCTTCGGCGCCTTTCGACTCCAGGCTCGACCATTGAAAGTCAAAACCGTTCGCGGCGGCGTCGAGCAAAAGATCCATCAACAGATCGAATGCGTTGATCGCCGAATCGGGCGCCGAGAAATCCATGCTGACCCCGAACGCCGTCAATTCGACACAACGGTTGTACCCGCGCGAGTCGCGGTCGCGCGCCGACGAATCGACGTCGATCGCGTACGAAACTTGCCCGGGTGCCTGCTTGCAGGTCGCAAGCCCGGTCGGGGCAAACGTGTAGACTTCCTTCGGATTCACCGACAAGGATTCGATCAAAAAACGGGTGCCGATCATGCCGTAGTGGGAAGCACACGTCCCCACCAGGTAAATCGGATTTTTATGCCGACGATCGAGCAAGTCGAGCGCGCCGTAAACGCGGCAAAGAAAATCGAGCTTCCCCTGAAGCGCGCCCGCGCCCACGATTCCGTTTTCGTTGGCGACCGAAGCGTGCGGATTCCCCTGCGTCGCCGTCCAAAGTTGCGGAAGGTTTCCCGTCGTCACGTCGAGCGGGTTCACGAACAAGACCCCTCGCCGGGTCGTGCGATCGACGAGGTTGTCGGACGAAAATCCCACCAGGTTGTATTGCCGCTTCGAGAGGCGATCCAGCGAGTGATTGACCGGCTGAAGCTGTGGCTTGAACCCGAAGTCATGCAAGATCGATTGCAGGTAGCGGACGAGTTCTTCGTTCCCGGTTTCCGAGTGCGAGGGAATGCTCAATACGCGCTTTGCGTGCTCTTTGAATTTTTCGAAACTCACCATCTTGTTTTTAAATATCAAATACTTATTTTTCTTGCAAGGAGGGAGGAAGCATCGTTACATTTAAATGGAAATGACCGACCAACAGCAGCTGGAGTCCATTCAGCAGAATCCGACGTATGATGCGAATTATTTTTACAACGTCGGCGTGCTGTACGGAAAGCTGAAGCAACCGGGGCTTGCGACCGCGTATCTCGAAAAAGCAAATCGCGTCAAGCCTCATGACCCTGAAATCCTGCGCAATTTAGAGTTGGCCCGTCAACAATTCCGGCAGCAGCTGGCTCGACACAACAGCGAAATTTCCATCGATGGCGCATCTAATCAATTCGAGCAATTCGCCGATCGCATTCAAGGCGACGAGATTTTAGGGGTCATCGGACTCATCACCGTTTTGGTTTCGCTGCTCTGGATTCGCGCCTATCTGAAAACCCGAAACCTGATGAAGACGTTTCTGAAGCCATCGGGATGGTTCGGCGTGTTGGCGCTGATTTTGGCCTTCGCGTTTTACGGTATTTACAAGGCGGGAAATCTGAACCCGCCCGCCATGGTGATTTTGAAGCAAACGCTTCGAAGCGGCCCGGGGCTCAATTATCCGGAAATTCTGCCGATCGAGCCCGGCATCAAGGTGCGGATGGTCGGTTCGGCCGTTTCGGTGAATGACAATGAACTTTGGCAAAAAGTGCGGTATAAATCTGATCAAACCGCGTGGATTCCGCTTTCGAGTCTTTTGCCGCTTTAGGCCTCATGAAAAGGAGTTTTTGTTAATGAGAAAGTCGCTTCAAATTCTGTTCTCTTTGATGTTCATCGCGGGAAGCGCCACCCTTTGGTTCGGCTGCGCCTCGAAGCCGATCAACGAATCCGACCCGAAGGACGTTTACCAAGACGCGCAGGACGACATCGATAACGACCGTTATCTTCTGGCCTTGGACAAGCTCCGCATCGTCAAAAGCAAATTCTCTTACACGAGCTACGGCGCGCTCGCGCAGCTTCGGATGGGCGACGTTTATTTTTTGCAAGAGTCCTACCCCGAAGCCGCCGCCGCTTACGAAACCTTCGTCGAGCTTTACCCCCGCCACGAAAAGGCGCCTTATGCGCTTTTCCGTTCGGGCGAAGCGTACTTTAAAGACATCCCTTCGACCATCGCGCGCGACCTGCGCTCGGCCGACAGCGCGATCAACGCGTTTAACCAATACCTTCGCAAGTATCCCGACGGAGAATACGCGCAGCAAGCGGCCCAGATGAAAGCACTGGCTTACGACAAGCTTGCCGAGAAAGAGCTCAGCATCGCCGAGTTCTACATCCGCCGCAAAAAGCCCGATTCGGCGCGCCTGCGGCTGCAAAAAATCCTCGACGATTACAGCGGGTCGTCCGTAACGGACAAAGCAAAAGAGCTGCTGAAAAGCCTGTAAGCGGGGACGGATGTTTAGCACGCAAGAAATCCACAAAAAAATCCTTCAGCGGAACTACTCCGACGCCGAGCTGATGATCGAGCAGGGGCTCATCACCGAACCCGACAACGCCGACTATTTTTATCTGCGCGGGCTGATGCGCTCGTATCAGGGAAAGCTCGTCGATTCGATCGAAGACCTGAAACGAGCACTTCACTACGACCCGAAGCACACCGACGCGGCCGTGTGTTTGAGCGTGATTTTAAACGACATCGGACGCTATGATGAAGCGAAGAAGATTTTCGAACAAGCCAATCAAAGCGTGTTTTTAAAGCAAATCGGCGACGATTCCCAGATCGACCGCCGCTTTTCGGTCAAACACTTCGAGCTGGGCGATCTGTACTTTCGTTATCGCCGCTTCGACGAAGCCGTCGAAGAATACAACAAGGCGATCCTGCTTGATCCACAGTCGATCGACATCCGGGTCAAACGCGCCAAGGCCTTCGCCAAAAAGGGCTTCATCACGCGCGCGATTCAAGACCTTCAGCAACTGAAGGTGGAGCGCCCGAACGACCTGACGGTTCGGATTCAATTGGGACTGCTTCACTACAGTCAGGGCAACGTGCTCGATGCCGAATTGGAATGGGAATCGGTGTTGGAGATCGATCCCGTTTACCGCGAAGCCATCGCTTACCTGGACTTGATCAAAAAATAATCGGGAAAATTAAATCGTGCGGACGTTCGTCGAAGTCGGAAGCGAACTCACTTCAAGCGCCGCCTTCGGCTCGTGCTTGGCGGGTTGAGACTCAGGAGCGCCCGTGCGGATCGAAACGAGGTGCGCGCGCAGCTCTTTGAACATCGGGTGCTTGATCGGCTGATCGTTTTCTTGAAGCACGACTTGCTTGGCGACTTTTTCTTTGGTGTTGATCACCACCGGCGCCTTCAGGTTCGCAGTCATCTCGGTCAGATCGCTTGGAATCGTCAGAATGGTAAAAACGCTTGCGTCATTGATCGAGTTCAGACGCAGCTCGCGCAACTCGGCCGCCGACAGACGGACGATATAATCGGGTTTAAAAACCTTAGGTTCCAAAACTGGAAAAGCAAGATGCGGGTTACTCAAGGATTGTAACCAGAGAATGAGGGTGTCATCTCCCGAATCGACCAAACAGAAGTCGTGATCTTCCGGAAACCCGAAGATCCCGCTCGGGATCGAAATGATTTCTTCGGAAGAAACTTCAATTTGGCCAAAACGTCCTGTTTGTACGACCACAAAAACCTCCAGGGATCAAACTCCATCCCTATCAATAGGATAAACGCTCCCCCTAGCATGAGCAATAGCGTTATTGAGGTAAAGAAAAAAATGTCAAAATACTGACAATGATTTGACGGGTGGCGTCAGCCCTTCGGCATCAACCCTTGAGTGCTTTGGAAACTTGATCGAGATTGGCGGGAGCGCTGCCTGCTTCTTTGTTCTGATCTTGGATGGCCGAGTAAACTTCTTCGCGGTGAATTTTCGTCTCTTTCGGCGCCTGAATTCCTAAGCGAACTTGTTTTCCCTTAATCTGAACGACGGTGATCTTGATGTGATCGTCGATCGCGATGCTTTCGCCTAGTTTTCTGGTTAATACAAGCATGAACTATCTCCATGTCTGAACTGCTACTGTCAGAAGCGCCCGATTTGGATTCGAATGCAGGGCTGTACAGTGAGTCAATCCTGTTACTCAGGGGTTTTGTTAGCTTAAAGACCGCCGTTTCACAAGGGAATTATCGCAGAAAGTCCAATAAAGTCGGCTGAATGAGGTGTTTCGAACTCGCTAAACTGCTTTTAAAGACGGTTTCTTCCTTGGCCAGATCGCTTACCACTTGCGTCATGTCCGCGTCTTCGATCCCGGATGTGAGCTGCGCATTCGTAATATTATGCCGCTCCATCGCGTTCACGTTGCCTTGAATGCCCTGAATCCGAGAACCGATTTTTGCGCGCGTCGAAACGACTTTTCCCAGGAGCTGATCGAATCGGTCGAGCGTTCCGCGAATCGCGTCGAGATCGCCGGTCAAAAGACCGACCCGAAGGGCCTTCAGTTCCTGAAACAGGTTCGCGTTTTGGCCGGATACCGGAGTCCCCTCCGAAGCGAGTCTGCGCGCAGGCTGCTCTTCTTCCTTCTCGGGCGATTTGCCGTCCGGGGTTTTTTCGATTCGCTGGTAATCCGCCGAAGCCTCGGGGTGGGTATTGAACGCCTCGATTCCGGGGATGTTCATACCGATGTAAACTTCGCGGCCGATCTCGACCATCATCTGGCCGTCGTCGCCGCGAAACGAACCGTCGGCATCGACCGGCGGGGTCGAGCTTTTGTAGCCGCCGAAAATGTAGCGATCCCCGATGCGGCGATTCGCCGTGGCGATCGCGCGCTGAAACAACTGATTCACTTCTTCGGCCACACCCAATCGAGTCTCGGGCGTGGAGCTTGCGCTGCTGGCCTGACCGATCGCGATTTCTTTCGCGCGCATCACGATGTTGCTCAGGTCTTCAAGCGCATGATCGGTGTTGTCGAGAAAAGCTTCGGCCAGTTTCGCGTTCATCTGGAATTGATCGTTGTTCACTTTGTCCGTCCTCACCTCAAGCACTTTGGCCGACCCGACCGGATCGTCCGAGGGTTTGTTGAGCTTTTTCATCGTTGCCGTCTCCATCTGGAGATTTTCCATGCGCGAGCGCGAGCGCTGGATGCTATCCCGAACCACGCCCATGTTTGTGTTGTCGCTCACCCTCATTCAATCACCTATCTCTTCAAAGACAAAATCGTATCCAGCATCTCGTCCGCCGTCTTGATCACCCGGGCCGAGGCGTCGAACGCGTGCTGAAACTGCATTAAATTCGTGGTTTCTTCGTCGATCGACACACCCGAGACCTGGTCGCGCACTTTCGAAAGCTGAGTGTTGATGCTTTGCTGTTGTCCCAAATCCTCTTTGTTGCGCGCGCTGCTGACGCCGACGTCGCTGACGATCGAGTTGTAGAAGTCGTCTAACGTGGTCTTGCCGTGATTCATCAGATGAAGGTTCTGAAGGTTCGCCAGCGCAAGCGCGTTGCGGTTGTCGCCCGGGGCTCCGGGCTGAAGAGCCACGGCGATGTTCGAAACCGAGCCGCGAATGTCGTCCGAAAGAGAAAGCATCTGGGCCGCATCCGTCGGCGAGGCGATGGGCTTGAAGAAGTTCACGCCGGTTTTTCCGTCGGCCGTGAATCCTTTTTGGTGAATCTCGTTCACCGAGCGCGAAACCGAGAATGCCAGCTCGTCGAGGCGGTTCAGGACTTTCGAAATCTCTTTGTCGCGGGTCTCGATCAAAGCGCCGATCTTTCCGCCCCGGAACTGCGAGGTCACGTAATTGTGGCTGAACTCCGAGCGCGCGATCTGAAGCGAGTTGGCGACGCTTCCCTCTTCGGGAACGGCGGCCTCGCGGCCCACGAAATATTTTTCGGTATTCGGGCCGGTCACGAGAGGCCCCACGCCCTTGATGTCGACGTTAACCATTCCATTGTTGTCGGTATGGGTGCTCAGATCGACGTAGGTGCTCATTTTTTTCACGATCTGATCGCGTCGGTCGCGCAGATCATTCGCTTCGTTGCCCGCGATCTCGGCCGTCCGGATTTTCACGTTCAATTCCGATAATTCTTTCGCCTGGGTGTTCAGTTCTTTCATGTATCCGTCGATACGATTGTCGACGTGGGAGCGGATTTGCTCCATTTCGGAACGAATCCGGCGAAAATCGTTCACCATGGCCTGAGAAGACTCGCGCACCGACTGACGAATCGCCTCGCTCGTCGGATCGTTCGAAAGCTTGCGGAAGTCGTTGAAGAAGGTCGCCACCAAACGATTCAGGCCGTCGCCGTTCATTTCGTTGAACACGTCTTCGGTCTGATTCAAGAAAACCTGTTTTTCTTCGTGATAAGCGAGATCGCGGCCGCCTTCGCGAAGCTGTTTTTCAAGATACTGATCGTTGATGCGCTCGATCCGTCCGATTTTCGAGCCCTCGCCGACGTAAGGGCCGCCCTGGCCCGCCATCTGTTGCGCGACCTGCGACTCGGACGTCACTCGCTGGCGGGAATAGCCCTCGGTGTTGGCATTCGAAATGTTATGACCGGCCGTCGCGATTCCCGCTTTCGCGGTCGTCATTCCCGACCTTCCGGTTTGAAGAACATTCGCAATGCTCATCCGTGCCCGTTCTCCTTAAACCTCTTTCGAGACGAGCCGCGGTCCGTGCTCGTTCGAAGATCCCGTGTTTTTCTGTCCTTGCTGGTTGTACGTGCGGCCCTGATGGGTCGTTTCGCCGAAGATGTTCTTCTTCATGTTGTTGACGTGCTTGATCGACGATTCGACCAGGCGACCGTTCAACTCGTTTTGTTTTTTGATCCGCTCGACGAGAACGACGAGCGAGTTCAGATCGATCTGCAGCCGGTTCGAAAGCTCCGGGTTCGGCGCCTGAAAATGCAGGATCAGCTCGCGCAAAGTCGGCGAGCGGGTTTCGAGATTCTCGGACTGGGCCAAGGCGTAAGTCACGGCCTGACGGCTCATCTCGGCGCGATGGATCCAGTGCACGAGCGCTTCCTTCGCGGCCACGGCATCGTAAGTGGCTTTCAGGTCGGCGTTCGAGATCGCATCGTTCTCGGCCTTGATCACTTCATAAAGCTGGCGGTGCAAGCCGATCAGCTCTTGAAGAGACGCGTGCAATTTTTCTTGTAGGGACTCGTTTTCCATCTTTTCCTCACCCGCATCCTGCTCGGAGGGTCATGGGTTTTAAAACGTTTTCAAATGATGATCGATCAGGCGATCGGCGATGTCGTTCGCGCTGACGTGATATTTTTTGTTTTGGATTTTTTCGCGAAGTTCGGCGATCTTCGCCTCGCGAACGTCGGGGGCGTCGGAAGCAAGCTGCTTCGCCTTCGCCATCTCGTGAGCACGCGCCGAAATTTCGGCGTGTGTAGAGCCTGCTTTTTTCGATTCGGATTCGTGACCCACGCGGGCTTCGTAAGCGCTTTGCTTCAAGCGTTCCGATCTTTTCGATTCCGAATTCTTCGAAACGGAAGTGTCTGATTGAATGGTGGAATTATTCGCCGGATTGATCCTCATGAGTACCTCCTGTACGCCGGGCGACCGTCTGGGCCGTCGGCTGTGGATCCTTAGTTTGATTGTACTGTGTCGGCGGCATGGAGCGCAACCAATATTCGAGGATTTGATCGGTCAAACCCAGTGAATTTTTGCGGGCCGAAATATCCGAGTATTCTTGATCGAGCATGCCCTGATAAACGTCGGTGGCCGAATTGTGGAGCGAAAATTCTGACGGCTGGACCGTTCCGCGCATCGCCTTCATTACTTCTTGCGTAAAGACGGCCTCCAGCCCTTCCGCAGCCTTGCGCATCTGCGGGGTGACCCGGGGGTCTCGTTCGACGTCAATTTTTTGTTGGGGTTTGAGGGGGGGAATCTGGGGGAGCTTCATGCGAAACCCCTCCCAGATCCCATGCAAAACGGAAAGTCCGGAAGGACAAAAACGTCCTGTTCCTTACGCGCGGCGAGACTGATGAATTTAGCAGAACTGACTTTACCCGCCATCCTAGCAGGTGATTGCATCGTTTCTGTTTCCTGGATCATGAAGCCTCTTTTCTCCATCCTTGGATTCGCGCGGTCCTTTCCCCTTTCTTCGTTTCGCAAACTACATCACTTCAAGCTCGGCCTGCAACGCGCCTGTTTCTTTGATCGTCTGGAAGATCGCGGTCAGGTCTTTGGGTTGCACGCCCAGCGTGTTCAAAAGTTTCACCAAGTCCGACACGGTCGCCGAACCCTGGCTCAGGTTGAAAACATGTTCGGCCTTCGCGCCGCTCTTCACTTCGATCGAAAGATCGCCGTGCGAGATCGCGACCGGAGTGATCGTCACCCGTTCGCCCATCACGACGGTCCCGGTGCGTTCGTTCAGAACGACCTTCGCCTTCGAGTCGGTCACGACGCGGATATTTTCGATCCGTGCCATGAGTTCCACCGTGTTGCCGTCATAATTGAACGGCACGACGATGTCGATGGTGGCGCTGTCGCGGGCCGAGGCGAACTTTCCCCCGAGCTCGGCGTTCACGAGTGCCACCAATCGTGCCGCGGTCGTAAAATCCGGATTATTGAGCGAGAGCCGGAAGCTCTTCTTGGTCGAGAAATTCGTGCTGACGTCTTTTTCGATCATCGCGCCCGAAACGATTCTTCCCGCCGTCGGAAAGGTACTTTTCCCGTCGGTCAGCGAGCCTAAGCTCACCGGCCCCTGGGCCACCGCATAGACCTGCTGATCGCCCGCGCGAAGCGGAGTCACCAGCAGCATTCCCCCTTCGAGCGAAGCCGCATCACCGATCGAGCTGACCGAGACGTCAATCTGCATTCCCGAACGGGCGAACGGCGGAAGTTTCGCCGTCACGATCACGGCGGCCGCATTTTTCGATTTGATCGCCGCATTTTTCTCAACGTCCAGGCCGAGTTTGCCGAAGAGACGACCGAGGGACTTCGACGTCACTTCCGTGCTCGAATCGCCGGTGCCCTTCAAACCCACGACCAAGCCGTAGCCGATCAGAATGTTTTCGCGAACTCCCTTCACGGAAGCGATGTCTTTCAAGCGTGCGCCTGCGCTACTCGGCGTCGCGGCCAGGCTCATCGGCCCGAAAAACGTCGCGATCAGCGCCGCCCAGGCGACCCAAAACCATGTCTTATCTTGCGATTTTGATTTGATATTCATAAAGTTTTCCCGAATCGATCATGTCTTTGTCGTTGAAGTCGGATGCCGGCGCGATCGCCACGAGCGACATCAACTTCGAAGATCCCCGATACAACACCCGCTTCACTGCTCTGATTTTGTAGTTTCCGTTCTGGTAGCGATCGATGATCTCGGCACGAAGCTCTTCCTTCGGCGAAACCCCGAGTGCACTGCTCAAATCGACTTGCGACCAGCGCACCGATTTTTCCATGCGTTCTTTCACGGCTTCGGCCTCGCTTGAATGAAGGTCGTCCGAATCGAGGTTGCGGTAGGCGGAGAGATCTTTATCGTTCTTCGCCAAAGCGTTGTTCTTGCGATAAAGCGCCATTTCGACTTCCTGCTCGGCCGGAGAAAGATTCTTTTTGATCTCGTCCGCGATCTGGCGAATCAGCGGCTCTTCCATCTTAATCGAAATCACGTCGCCATTCGCGCGAACCTTGCCCTTCGTAAAAAAGTAATTGGCGTCGTTTTCGTTCGACCAAAGCGAACCGTCGCCGCTCGACCGATCGTAAAAATCCTCGCGGGTCGCGCGATCGCCCAGACGATAGTGATCGACGGCCAAGCCGCGATCCATTTCGATTCGCTGACGGACCGATTCGTCGGTCGGGTCAAGCGCCGGATCGTTGTTTCCGTAATACGATTGGCTTGCGGTTGCCTGCCCCGAATCGGGAACGTTCGCCGGAGCGCGGTCGCTCCACGCGTTCGAAGAGGCGTCACCCGTGGTCCAATCGTCGCTCGCGCGAGCCTCTGGCATCCGCACGTCGGTTCGCGCATTGGGACGAGAATCGCGGTATTGATCGCCGTAAGTGAGCGCATTGTAATCGACGGGCGCGTCGCTTTTGAACGGATTGAACGTCGAGCATGCGCTCAGCGAAAGCGTCATCCATCCCGCCAGCGAAAACGCAAAAGCTCGCAGCATCGCCGATCGGCTCATAAATCCACCTCGACGGAATGATCTTTTTGAATTTTACCCATGATCTCTTTTTTGGTCTTCGTCGCCAGCACGCGGATGTCGTCACCGACCGAGCCCGGTTCCTGCGCCACGGCTTGGGTCGTCAGCAGCAGGTCGCCCGACATCAATTCGAGCTTCACCATCTCGCCGCGACGAATGTCGGGCTGTTTGCGAATCGCGTTCGAAACCACGAACTGGCCCGCCAAAATGCTTTGCGTGGATTCCATTTTATCGAAATTCGTTTTTTCGTCGGCTAAAACGCCGCGAAACTCGTGGCCCATGCCGCTCGCGACGTTGACGGACTGAACTTTAAAATCTTCGTTCTTCAGTTTCGTGTTGGGAAAAATACGGTGGGTGGCGACCGGAACGCTCACCCAAGCCTCGAACGGAACCTGGATGATCTGCGAAGCATCGGCATCTTCGGCTCGGGCGCCCTGGCCGGAAACCTCAAGGATCGCAACTCCGTTCGGCTTCGCTTCGACCAGGCGAACGGACGTAATGCGCGTGAATTTTTGAAGCAGATTTTTTTCGACGTCGGCAACCGTTGCGCAATGAATGTCGGCGCGAGCGAACGAACCGGCTAAAGCATTTTTTACGAGTACCGATAAAGAAGTCGATGGGGCGGAAGAGATTCCTTGAGAGACCCGCGCCCCGCCTTGAGCGAGCGCCGTGCCGCAAAGGCAAACCGAAAGAAACACCCCGACTACCGCCGTTTTTTGCGCCAAAAACCGATGTTTCAAAAAACCCTCCTGGTTTTTCATCCCGAGCGCGTCTTGCGCTCATTTATTAAACTATCTCACGATATTCGCAGTCGCTTCAAGCATTTTATCCGCGACCCCCATCACCCGGGTGTTCATCTCAAACCCGCGCTGGGCGTTGATCATCTCGACCATAGTGTTGGCAACATTGACGTTCGACGCCTCCAGCGCCCCCTGCATGATCGTTCCGACTCCGTTTTCGCCGGGAACTCCCTGCTGAGGCTCGCCGCTGCCCGCCGTGGACTTGTAAAAGTTACCGCCGATGGCCATCAGGCCCTGGGGGTTCACAAAATTGACGAGTTGGATCTGACCCAAAACCGACTCGGCGCCTTGCGAGTCGTAGGCCTTGACCTGTCCGTCGGGACCGATCACGACCGAGGTCGCGGTATTGGGGATCGTAATCTGCGGTTCCATCAAAGCGCCGCTGCTCGTGCCGAGGCGTCCTTGCGCATCCACCTTGAAGGCGCCTGCGCGGGTATAAACGACCTCGCCCGTATTCGGAAGCGTGACAGGGAAAAACCCTTTTCCTTCGACCATCAAGTCGTACGGATTGTTCGTCACCTTCGCCGAGCCTTGTTCGAAAATTTTATGGGAAGCGCCGACCTTCACGCCCATACCTTCTTGAATCCCTACCGGAGTCGTCGAAGACGCGCCCAATTTCGCGCCCGGCTCTTTGATCGTGTCGTACATCAGATCCTGAAACTCGGTCGTGTCGCGCTTGTAGCCGTCGGTATTCACGTTCGCCAGATCGTTCGCGATGCGATCGATGTTCGCTTGCTGCGCCTCTAATCCGGTTGCCGAGGTGGTCAGTGCCTTAAACATTCCGTCGTTCTCCTACTGGATATTTCATTCGCCTACATTTTTCCGATGTCGTTGACTTCTTTCGACATCATTTCGTTTACCGTTTTCATCGCCTTCAAATCTTCTTCGAACATCCGGTTGGCGCGGATGAGGTTGCTGATCTCTTGCACGGGGTTCACGTTCGAAGTCTCGATCATGCCCTGCTTGACGTGGGTTTTTTCAGCCACTTGGGGCGGATTCCGGATCGGATCCTTGTTTTCGAAATTCAGGCCTCCCACCTTGCGGATCGGATCGAGATTTCCGAACTCGACCACGTCCAGCTGAGCCACCTTTTCGTCGTTCATGTACACTTCACCGCTGTCGTTGATGTGAAGCGGCCCTGGGCGTCCCGAAAGATTGATGTACCGTCCGGCGGGGTCGGTTGCTCCGGCCTGACCGTCGGCCGCGAGCACGGGGTATCCGTCGGTGGTGACGAGTTTTCCGTCGGGCGCCATCTTAAAGCTTCCCGCGCGCGTATAACGAATGCCGGAAGGGGTGGAAACCTCGAAAAACCCCGGGCCGTCCAACGCCAGATCAAGCGGATTATCCGTCACCTTCAAGCCACCGGGGGTGAACTTGGTATGCGTTCCGTTCACGATCACGAACGATTGATCGCGGCCGTCCAAGGGATATAAATCTTTGTCTTTGATGGGAGAGCGAGGGATGTCGACGGTCAGATCGTCCGTCTTTTCTTTTTTGGCGAGGTACTCCTGAAACGAAACGTCATCGCGCTTAAAGCCGTTCGTATTCACGTTGGCGAGGTTGTTTGAAATCACCTCGACCTGATGATCGCGCGCCATCGCGCCTGAAACTGCGGGCCATAACGGTTTAGACATCCATGTCCTCCGACTCTTATTTTACGGACGGCAACGGCCTGATGCAAAAAGTATATTTTTGACGCCGCCCTTAGGCTTTTCACCCGGCAAATTTTGCCGTTTCCGGGTGGCGTGGTAGCATCCCAAGTACGGACATGCAGAAACTATTAGCAAAACCTGTCATCGAACTCAGACGCGCGACCCTGGCAAAAAAAACGGCTGGCCTTCAGGCCCAACTCGGCCGGGCTCCGCATCTTTCGGTAATCCTGGTCGGCGACGATCCGGCAAGCCAGGTTTACGTCGAAAAAAAGGGAGTCGCGGCCGAACACGTGGGCTTTACGCATGAGACGATTTTGTTCCCCGCTCAGGCCTCGGTTGATGAGGTTCTGAAAAAAGTTCAAGCACTCAACGCCGATCCGAAGGTGGACGGGATTCTCATTCAGCGCCCGCTTCCGCCACAGTTTCAAGAGCGCGAGGTCGTCTATTGGGTCGACCCGAAAAAAGACGTCGACTGCCTTCACCCCGAAAACGTGGGATTGCTCGTGGGCGGAACCCCGAGGTTTTTGCCCTGCACGCCGGCCGGGATTTTAGCGCTTTTAAAACACTACGGCCTTTCGGTCGCCGGAAAAAACGCCTGCGTGATCGGCCGAAGCGCGATCGTGGGCAAACCGCTCGCTGCCCTTTTGCTCGCCGAAAACGCGACGCTGATTCAAGTCCACCGCAAAACGAAAAACCCGTCCGAGCTTTGCAAGCTTGCCGACTTTGTCTTCGCCGCCGCCGGATCGCGTGGGCTCGTGACCGCCGATTGGATCAAGCCCGGCGCCGTAGTGATCGACGTCGGCGTTCATCGCGGTTCGGACCACAAACTTTCGGGCGATGTCGACACGGTCTCGGTCGGCGATCTTCCGTCGGCGATCAGCCCCGTCCCGGGCGGGGTCGGGCCGATGACCATTCAAATGCTTTTAGAAAACACCTATGCTTCGGCGGAGAGAAAAAATGATCAAAGTCTATGAATACTCGAAATGCAGCACCTGTAGAAATGCGCTGAAATATCTCGATAAAAAAGGCGTAAAATACACGAAACTTCCCATCGTCGACCAACCGCCCAGCATCGCCGAACTAAAAAAGATGCTCGGTTATCTGAAGGAGCACGACGGATCGTTTAAAAACCTGTTCAACACCTCGGGCGTCCAATACCGCGAGCTTAAAATCTCGGACCAAATCAAAGCGGGCATGACCGAGGCCGAAGCCATTGCGCTGCTTTCCAAGAACGGAAAGCTGATCAAACGCCCGTTTCTGCTGACCGATCGCGGCGGCACCGTCGGCTTCAAAGAAGTCGAATGGAAGAAGCTGGTTTAAGTTGGCAAACCCTCCGTTTTTGGCTAATTTGATCCCATGCTCAAACGAACCGCCCTTTTCGAAGAACACCTGCATTTAAAAGGCAAAATGGTCGATTTCGGCGGATGGGAACTCCCCGTCCAATATTCGGGCGTTCTGGCCGAGCACACGGCGGTCCGGACCGCTTGCGGAATTTTCGACGTCAGCCACATGGGCGAAGTTTTCGTCGAAGGCGCGGGGGCTTCCGAGTTCGTGAATTTTCTCGTCACGAACGACGTCTCGGTTCTGGCGACCGAACAAGCGCAGTACTCGGCAATGTGCAATGCCCAGGGCGGGATCGTCGACGATTTGGTTATCTATAAACTCGGCGCTGAAAAGTTTTTACTCGTCGTCAACGCCGCCAACACCGACAAAGATTTTGCCCATATTCAATCGGTGCTGACTCAATACACCGGTACGAAACCGAAGGTAACGAATCAATCTGCTCAGTATTCGCAGATCGCGGTGCAAGGCCCGAAGGCGGAGGCGATTCTGCAACGCCTCACCGAAACGAAACTCTCCGAGATCAAAACCTACTGGTGCAAAGAGGGAAAGGTCCTCGACACCCCTGCGATCATCGCCCGCACGGGTTACACCGGCGAAGACGGGTTTGAGCTTTATGTTCCTTGGGCTGAGGCCCCGAAGGTTTGGCGCGCGATTCTTGAGACGGGCGCTGCCGACGGCTTACTTCCTTGCGGACTCGGTGCCCGCGATACTTTGCGGCTCGAAATGAAGTACGCGCTTTACGGGCACGAACTAACTGACGAAACAAACCCGCTCGAAGTTGGATTGGCTTGGGTCACGAAGCTTGGCAAGAACTCTGATTTTATCGGCAAATCCGCGATTGCGGCCCTGAAGCAAACCGGCCCGAAAAAAGCGCTCGTCGGCATTCGCTCACTCGGTCGAGGCATTCCCCGTCAAGGCTACGAAGTTTATGCCGCCGATGGCGCAACCCGTGTGGGCTTCGTGACGAGTGGAACCTCTTCGCCGTCGCTCAAGACCCCGATCGGCGTCGTCTGGGTGGACAAGGCCCATGAAGCGATCGGAACAAAGCTGTTCGTAAAAGTTCGCGAAGAAATGCAAGAGACCGAAGTCGTTAAAACACCGTTCTATCGCAAATAAAGAGGAGCACCCCATGAGCTATCCGCAAAACCTGAAATACACGAAAGACCACGAATGGGCTGAATTGACGTCCGACACCCAAATGAAAATCGGCATCACCGATCATGCGCAAAGCGCGCTGGGCGACATCGTTTACCTCGACCTTCCCAAGGTGGGCCGCGAACTGAAAGCCCACGAAACCTTCGGCGTCGTCGAAAGTATCAAAGCCGTTTCCGATCTCTTCTCGCCGATTCAAGGCAAGGTCGTTCAGGCGAACAGCGACCTCGCCTCAGAACCAAGTAAACTCAACACCGAGCCACACCGATCTTGGATGATCGTGCTTGAAGCGAGTGATGCGAAAGCGCAGTTTCAGACCCTCATGAGCGCGGACGAGTATTCCGCTTACGTCAAAACGCTCTGAGCAATCGAGATGTCGGCAACGGTCGTAGAAATCACCTCCCCCGTTTCGAATTTTCGTTGGATCGACGTCTCGAATCCGACGCTGAAAGACCTTCAAGCGCTGGCGGCGAAATACGGCCTTCATAAAACGACCGTTCGCGATTGCCTGCAACCCGAACACCTTCCGAAGTACGAAACCTCGGGCCCGCAGCGTTTTATGATCGTCCGTTACTACGACGAGGCCCACGCTCCGAATGCCGCTGACATTGTCGATTTGACTCGAAAAATCGCGATTTTTTCAGAAGATCAGTTTCTGATCACCATTCACCGTTCCGACACACCGACGATTCGGGCCCTCCGCGAACGCTGGAAGCCGATTTTGGCGACCCAAACCGAAAACCCAAGAGCGGCGCTGATCGTCGATATTATCCAAGAATCCATCGGAAGCTTCGACCCGCCGATCGATCAGTGTTTCGAACGGATCGAAAAACTCGAACAATTCGCCTTCGGTCTCTCCAAGCAAAAACTGAATCTTCACGAAGTCTACAGCCTGAAGCGACAAGCTTCGAACTTCAAACGCCTGCTTTGGCTGATGAGCGACATGATCAAACGCTTCGCGCTCGACGTCGAATCGCGCGTCAACGACCCGGGCGATGAACGCATCAAACCGCTCGTGATGGACTTAAAGGAAGATTTAGAGAACACGCTTTTTTACGCCGACGACCTGAACGAAAGCCTCAACCAACTTTTGAATCTTTATCTTGCCCAAGAATCGCAGCGCACGAACGAGATCATGCGCGTGCTTACCGTTTTTTCGGCGTTCTTCATGCCGATTACCTTTATCGTCGGCGTCTACGGAATGAACTTTCGAAACATGCCCGAACTCGACCGTCCATGGGGATATCCCGCGTGCTTGTTTTTTATGCTGCTCGTTTCGGTCGTGATCTTCGCCTGGTTTAAACGAAGGAAATGGCTTTGAGCACCTCTCCGATCGATTTAGCGAGTGCGTTTTTGCTCGACGATAAAACAGTGTATTACACGACGGTTCCCGCCGAACCATCGATCGAAAACCCATGGACGCCGATGACCGCCCTGATCGAAGGCATCTGGGCGCACGAGCCCGCGCAAGCAAACCGGATTTTAAGAAACCGCATTTACAGCTTTACGGAACGCACCCCGCTTTGCGACGGCATGATCAAGGTCGCAGCCAAGCGCGCACGCCTGATGAGCCGCCTTGAGGCCTACGCCTTTACCGAACAAAGCGGCGATCATCTGACGTGGATCGAAGTGCGGCCCTCGTTTTCGTCGCAAGTCACCTCCCTTCCGCCTGAACTGGAACGCAAGCTTGGGCAAGCGCTTTCGCTCGACGAAGCCACAACGCTTGCACGCGAGCTGTCCGCGCGATCCGATCAGCAAGAAAAACGCTTCGAATCGGACCGTGCCGTGGGCGGTGTTTTGCTCTCTCGTGAAAACGAAATTTTATCGCTCGGCTGGAACACGAACGCCCGCCTGCGAATTCATCATTGCGAAGTGAACCTCATTCGCGGGTACCTTCATCGCTGTCACCAAAAAATCCCGGCAAATACCACCTTGATCGTAACCCTGAAGCCTTGCGCGCTTTGCGCGGCTCAGCTGTTCACGTTCAGTGAAGACTTGCCTTCGATGAAAATTCTTTATTTAGAGGACGATCCCGGCCCAGCCGCCGCCAATTCGATTTTGATTCGCGGGTCGGATCTTTGGAAGAAGGCGGGAAGCCCCGCGATTCAGTTGGCGCAAATTTAAAAACCAACCGACGCACCGGCATTCAACCCGCGCGGAAGTGAAATCGTCTTGCACTCCAACCCGCTCACGCACACCTGAACCTGAGATTGAATTTGCGCGGGATCCGCGACGACGCCGGTGATGGCGCTGGGTCCCTGCCCCACCTTCAACTGAACCGCACACGGGCGATCCACGCTCACCGAACGGCCGTCTTTCCAGCTGACTTTTCCGGCCGAGTAGAACATGGCTTGCACTAAACCCTGCTCAGGAAAATATACCGCCTGAACGTCGCGCGTGTTGCTCAAAACATTAAAATCTGGCTTTTGCGAAAGCGCTTGAAGCGCGGCGATCGAAACTCCGGGATAAACCGCATACGCATATCGTCCGTCCGTCGGGTTTTGGCCGTGATCGATCCATAAAGTAGAAACCTCTCCGCTAACCGGATCGGACGAAAGCTGCGGATAAAGCGCGTTCCACGTTCCAGTCTGAGTCGCGGTCTTCGTCTGAATCGTTCCATCCAGGGCAAGATAACCGATCCCGTTCACCTCAGCCCAGCCCGACCCCACACTCGGCGCCAAAGCATCAGACGCCCAATCCTGATTGAGCGTCGTGTGAACGTTGCCGCAATGCTTGCACTGAATGACGGCACCGAGCGCGACCATTCCTTTTTGATTGAAGAAATAGGCCTTGCGACCGGAAAGGCCGCCTCGCTTGAAATCGTAGGCCATGGCACCCGTTTCGCCGTCGCTCACGCCACCGACGAAGGCCGTCGGGCCTAAAGCGCGCGGATCGTCGCCGGAATCGCGCGGAATCGGGTAAGCGTCAAACGCGGCCTGAGTCGTACCTGGTAAAAAATCGTAATTCCACACGGGGTAAATGTTCCAATACTCAGAACCGTCGCGATGAATGTACGTCAATCCGTCCGACAAAAAATGCGAGCGAAGGCCTTCGCCCATCGGGCTTGCGTCGGTGTTGTAGACTCGTTTTGAAAAGGCTTTAACCGAGATTCCGAAGCCTGGCTGGTTCTCGATCATAAAATCGGCGCGATAAAACGACTTGTTTCCGATTCGAAAGCGGCCCTGATTTCGAGCCAGGTAATCCGCGCATTTTTTAAATTCATCCTGATGGGGGCCCGGAAAGAGCGAAAGGTTCAAACATGCTTCCAGAACGACCGCGTGACTCCCCGAACCGGCCCGGGCATAATAGCGGCCCTTGGAGCTGAAGTCGGTGGTTTTCCCCTCGGTCAACCACAGCTGGCCGTCCAAGATATAGCGACTTAAGGTTTCGTAATTCTCGGCCGAGAACGCATAGCGAGTACCCCCGACGACGCGAAACAATCGCGAAACGTCTTTCGCGAAATCCAGGCCATAGCCGCCGGTGTAAAACACGTTTCCGTGCTGATAAAAAGTTTGATCGGGTTGAATTCCCTCGGCGTTTCCTAAGCGCAGTTCGTTTTCGACCGTCTTGACCGCGATCTGAACCCAGCTTTCGTTTTGATAGAGGTATCCCAATGCCAGCGTGATTTCCGAAAACCAAATCGCGTTCTGGCCCGTGACTCGCCATCCACTCGGATGATCGACGACGTGGCCCTGGCGGGTAATATGCATCAAAAAATCGCGGTCGCCGGCCGGCAAATCATCAAAAAGCAAAAGCGCTTTGTAAGTATAAAGCGGAAACCCGATCTCGCGATGCCACCAATTGTAATGCGGATGAAACGAATGCGTCGCCACGAAGTGAATCGACTTAAGTGCGATGGCTTCGATCTTCGGGTCTTGGTAGTAGGGGTGCCCCGGCAAACGAACCGCAATCCCGAACAAAACCGCGCGCGCCACCGTATCGAGCGGGCCCCATTGAGCCGCGTGCCAGTCGTTGTAATCGTCGTCGTCGTAGGATCCGTCGTCGCGAAGGTGCGATAGAAACATTTTAAAACCATCCATGTTCCAGGTCGCGCGATCTTTTACCGGGATTTCGTCGAAGATTAACTGACGAAGGTTTTGCCCGATTTGATTGAGGTCCGAAGAGGCCAACGAGACGCTGGCGCACGAACTCACCAGCACCGGCGCGCAAAAAATAATAATACTCGACCATCGAATGATGGATCGAATTTTAGCTCTGATTTTGTTCCCATCCGTTCCCATGAATGGGGCCACCCTAAAACAAAAGCGCTTTAGATACAACAATATAACGCAATGCGCTTAATTTTCAAAAAAACCTTTTTTATTCAATGGTTTTCGTTGAATCGAGATAAAATCACGTCTCGACGAGCGGCGTGCGCAGGTCTTCGTACTCGTCGATCGGAATGCAGGTGCACACCAGATGACGATCGCCGAAGACGTTATCGATCCGAGCCACCGAAGGCCAAAATTTCTTCGTGCGCACAAAAGCAGTGGGATAGGCCGCGGCTTCGCGCGAATACGGGTGTGGCCATTCCGGTGCGGCCAGCATCTCGGCCGTGTGGGGCGCGTTTTTGAGCACGTTGTCTTTCTTGTCGGCTTTTCCGAGGCGAATGGCTTCGATCTCGTGACGGATCGAAATCATGGCTTCAATGAATCGATCGAGCTCGCCCTTCGCTTCGCTTTCGGTGGGCTCGATCATCAAGGTTCCCGGCACCGGAAACGAAATCGTCGGCGCATGGAAGCCGTAATCCATCAGGCGTTTGGCGATGTCTTCGACCTCGACGCCGGTTTCGCTCTTTAACGGGCGAAGATCCAAAATACATTCGTGCGCAACGAACCCTTTTTCGCCCCGATACAGAACCGGATAATGCGGGCTCAGTTTTCGAGCGACGTAGTTCGCGTTCAAAATCGCGATTTGAGTCGCGCGCTTTAAGCCTTCCGCGCCCATGAGCTTGATATAGGCATACGAAATCGGAAGGATGCTCGCCGACCCCCAGGGCGCGGATGAAATGCTGCCGATGGCGTTTTTGCCGCCGACTGAAATGCCGCTCATTTTTGAAAACGCATGACCCGGCAGAAAATCAGCCAAGTGACGCTTCACCGCGATCGGCCCCATTCCGGGCCCCCCGCCGCCATGAGGAATGCAAAACGTTTTATGCAAATTTAAATGACAAACGTCGGGCCCGAACTGGCCCGGCGAACACAAACCAATCTGAGCGTTGAGGTTCGCGCCGTCCATGTAAACCTGGCCGCCGTTCCCGTGCACGATTTCGCAAATCTCGCGAATGCGCGCTTCGAATACCCCGTGGGTCGACGGATACGTCACCATGAGCGCACCCAGATTCGCCGCGTGTTCGCTCGCCAAGCGCTTCAAATCCTCGACGTCGACGTTCCCCTCTTTGTCGCACTCGACGATCACGACTCGAAACCCCGCCATCGTCGCCGACGCCGGATTCGTTCCGTGCGCGGATTTCGGAATCAAACACACGTTCCGCTGCGGTTCTTTGCACGATTCATGATAGGCGCGAATCACGAGCAAGCCCGCGTACTCGCCTTGCGAACCTGCGTTCGGTTGAAGCGAAACGGCATCGAAGCCCGTCACTTCGGCTAGCATGCCTTCGAGTTCGCGGAAAAGCTCTAAATACCCCTCGACTTGATCTTTCGGAGCTGCGGGATGGATTTTTCCGAACTCGGGCCAAGTGACCGGAAGCATCTCGACGGTTGCATTCAGTTTCATGGTGCATGAGCCAAGCGGAATCATCGAAAAATTAAGCGATAAATCTTTTCGTTCGAGCGACGTAATGTAACGAAGCATCTCGTGTTCGGAGTGGTATTGATGAAAAACGGGATGAGTGAGTATTTCGTCCTCGCGAACGAGCGACTCGGGCAATTGCGCCGAAACACCGGCCTGCAGCCAAGGCCCCAGATCCGTGACCTTGCTGCCCGAAAGAACACGCGCCATCCGGGTGACTTCGGCCACGGTCGACACTTCGTCGAGCGCGATTGAAACGATTGAGCCGCCGACGTGACGAACGTTCATTTTTTCTTGCGCGAAATTCGCGACCAGTGATTTTGCCGCCGCCTCGGATTTTACATCCACCGCGATCGTGTCGAAAAACGCTTTTGAAACGACCGCAAGCCCCGCTTGCTCGGCCGCCTTCGCCAGCAAGGCCGCGAGCCCATGAACGCGCTTCGCGATTCGAGTCAGGCCCTCGGGCCCGTGATAAACGGCATACATCGATGCCATCACCGCCAAAAGCACTTGCGAGGTACAGATGTTACTCGTCGCTTTTTCGCGACGGATGTGTTGTTCGCGCGTCTGGAGCGCAAGCCGAATGGCGGGCTTGCCCCGGGCGTCTTTCGAAACACCGACGATGCGGCCAGGCATGCTGCGCTTGAATTCATCGCGGCAAGAAAGATAGGCCGCCGACGGTCCGCCGTACCCCATGGGCACGCCGAAACGTTGAAAACTGCCGACTGCGATGTCTGCCCCTAAAGCACCTGGGCTTTTGAGCAGCATCAGTGCCAGCGGATCGGCCGAAAGCGTGACGAGTGCGCCTTTTTCATGCGCGGTTTTGATCCAGCCTTCGATACGCGAATCGATTGCGCCCACAGTATCGGGATATTGAAAGATCACGCCGAAGATTTTTTCGTCGGGTGCAAACCCATCCTGCGAGAACGTCTTGACTTCGAGACGAAGCGGCTTGGCGCGCGTGCGGATCACGTCGATGTTTTGCGGGTGCAAGCGATCCGAAACATAAAAAACATTACGCTCGGGCGATCCTTTGATCGCATACGACATCCCCATCGCCTCGGCGCAGGCCGTCGCCTCGTCGAGCAGGGACGCATTCGCGACCGGAAGCCCCGTCAGATCGATCGTGAGTGTTTGAAAATTCAAAAGCGCCTCTAACCGTCCCTGCGCGATCTCGGCCTGATAAGGCGTGTACTGCGTGTACCAGCCCGGGTTTTCTAAAATGTTTCTCAAGATCACACCCGGTGTATGGGTATCTGAAAAACCCATTCCTAAAAACGAACGATAAACTTTATTTTTTTGCGCAAGCGACCGGATCTGCGCCAAGGCCTCGTGCTCCTGGTTTTCGGCGGCGAATTGCGGGAGCTGAATTTCTTTTTGCATGCGAATCGAATCGGGAACGGCTTTCGAAACCAGTTCGTCAAGAGAATTCAAGTCAAGCGCTTTCAACAATTCATTTTGCTCTTTTTCGGAAGGGCCAATATGCCGCATCGAAAAGTTTTGAAAATCTTGGAACGAAATTTTTTCTAAAATTTCAGCCTTTTTTCCGGTTTTTTGCATATTCTTGACTTTAGCCTAGGTTTCAAAATTCAGAAAGGTCTTCCCAAAAAAATTTTCCCATTGTAGGCTGGCCCCTCGTTATTGGCCCTTCATGATGGCGGGGCAAACTGGGAATTGGGTATGCACAACAACTTGTACGACAGCGAAGGCGCCACTTTCTATTCTGATCGTCCGGCCCTCCAACTTCAGACCGTAGAAATGAAATCGCCGGAAACGAAATCGTCACCTTCAAAGACCGCTTCAGAAATCACGCGCGAAGATCCGTCGACCTCAACCGCGACCGCAAGCTGGATCAGCGCATTCAACACCTCGCTTCTGACGACTCGCGCGCATTCGCAAAAGGAACGGTCATTAGAATTAGCCGAGCTGATGCAAACCCCCGAATTCGCAAGTTTGCTCGTCGGCGCTCAGCACTTGGCTTCCACGCAAGGTCTTTCGAAAGAAGAAGCGACCGAGCGACTGATCGAAGTCTTCCGACGTCTCGATTTTTCTTGGAAGCAGATCATCATGAAGCGCGGCCTTCAGGCAATGATCGAGTAGCCTAACCCTAGGTTTTTAAAACAAAATCCCAACGAATTTGAACGGTTCCGTCGCTTCCGATCAATCCTCTCGGCGGGTTCGGGTATGGCCCTGCTTTATTGAGTGCATCGATGGCCACTTGATCGAGATCGTAAGTTCCGGATTGTTCCAGCACCTGGACTCTTAAAATTTCACCCTTGGTGTTTAAGGTGACCATCGTCTTCGTTACGTAATCGGTGTTGGACGCGAGTGTCCGGCCTTTTTTGTAAAGCTGATGGATCTGATCCCGCAGCATCGGCTGCCAAGCCTGGTCGAGCTGCTTGCGAACCCGGTCGAAATAGGAATAAAACACAAACTCTTTGGTATTCAGGGCCGAAACTTCGCCCGTTTTCATGCCCTGGATGTACTGGCCGCCGCGAATAGCCTCGCCCATCGGGGCATTCGCCCAATGCCGTTGCTGATCGTAGGGGGTCGACTTCGGCGTCATCTGGACTTTCACGCCCAGATCGCCCAGATCCAGCGCTTTTTCTGCCGGACGGTTTTCAGCGTGCCGCTGCACTTTGGGGAGCGTCGTTTTGGATCCGCCCGTTGCATCGACGTCTCCGGGCCGAGCGGCGGAGCGCTCGCGTTCCGTCACGCGGGTTTGATCGCTCAGGTACGCATTTTTTTTCGCGTGATCGGTTTGAATGCCTTCGGACTTCTGAACCACGGCCCGGCTCGGCGCCGTCGGCTCTAAAATTTGAAGGGTGATGGGTTCGGAGCTTGGAAGCTTCGGAGCATGCGTCACGAAAAAGAACGCCACCAACAACAGAAGGAGATGGATTCCTACCGACCGTGAGAGTGGATTTTGAAGCGTACGGCTGCTCATACTACACCTTATCGGAGACTTCCTGGCTCCGAGTTAATCTTATTTTCTCACGATTTGACGGTGTTTTTTTGATTTTATTTTGGGTCTCCCTTGAGGCTAAGCCCCAAGAATCATGACCTAATTTCGGGACGTCAAGTTACCCAACGCGTCTAAAAAAGATCCCGCACTTAATTGCCTTCCCGAAGGGTGTCGCTATTGGCATTATCCGTCGGCTGCGCGCCGGGTTCAGTTCCCGTAATGAAGGCTTCCGAAATCGAGCGCGGTCCATCCGAGCGTTTTCCTGTTTTCGAATCGATGTTCACCATCGAAATGCCTTCCGGCGCTTGAAAATCATCCATCGGGTAATCTTTCAAAACTTTCTCCATGAAGTTCGTCCAAATCGGAAGCGCGACTCGCGCGCCGGTTTCACCGCGTCCGAGCGAGCGTTGATCGTCGTAACCGACCCAAACTCCGGTCACGACTTGCGGAGAAAACCCGACGAACCAAGCATCGTGAAAATCCTGCGTCGTTCCCGTTTTTCCGGCGAGCGGACGCCCGATTGCGTTGGCGCGCGCCCCCGTTCCGTACTCCACGACCTCTTCCATCAAATGGGTCATCACGTAAGCGACCTTCGGATCGATTCGAAGCCCGGCAGCCGGCGCAAACGGCGCGGGCGAAGGCCCCGCCTCGGCGTCCATCGCCGGAGTTCCGCCCTCGGGTGACGGGCTCGTCTGCGGCGCCTGATCGACCGGAAGGTCCTTCGAGGTTTCCAGCACCGTTCCGTCGCGATCCATGATTTTATCGAACAAAACCGCGCGGAACGGCTTTCCTTGCAGTGGAAATGCCGTAAACGCGTGCACCAGATCCTGAACCGACGCAGTCGCCGAGCCGAGGGAAATCGAAAGGTCTTCGTTGAACGGTCCGTCCAACCCCATTCGTTTGGCGACGTCGATCACGTTTTGAACCCGGATGTTTTCGACGATTTTAACCGTCGGCACGTTTCGGGATTCGATCAACGCCTGCCGCAAGGTCGTATCGCCGTAAAATTTCTGTTCGTAGTTCTCGGGCTTCCAAACGCCGTTGTCGCCGTCGTCGAAAACCACGGGCGAATCGACGATGATGCTGGCCGGAGTATAACCCCGCTCGATCGCGGCCGAATAGATGAAGGGCTTGAACGTCGAACCCATCTGCCGCCGTGCCTGAACCGCGCGATTGAATTCGGAGCGTGCGAAATCGTAGCCGCCGACCATCGCGAGGATTTGCCCCGACTTGATGTCGACGGAATACAACGCGCCTTCGACTTCGGGAATCTGGGTCAGCTTCGCCTTCCAAACCCCTTTCGTGTATTCGGTCGGCTTGATCCAGATTTCGTCGCCCAAATGAAGCACATCCGCCACGTTTTTCGGCGTTTTTTTCGGATCTTCGACCGGTGCCGCCCATTTCAGACCGTCATATGGAATCTGCACGGTCGTTAAACCGATGCTGGCTGTCGCGCTTTTTTTATCCGGAGCGATTTGGATCACGAGTGCCTTCAGCTTTTTTCCCATCAGGGTTTTTTCAAAGGTCGGATCGTAATCTTCGATCGCTTCCTCCAAATTCAGGCTTCCGTCTTGGGTCAGGTAGCGATACGGAAAGTATTCCTGAGTGAGGTTTTTTCGCATTTCTTCTTTCGCGATTTCCCACTCTCTCGGGTCGAGGTTTTTGATCGGCCCGCGATAGCCCTTCGTCTGGTCGAAGGTTTCGAGGCCGTCCCGAAGCGCCTCGTTCGCGTATTCGAAATACTTCAGGCCGCCCGGGACGGTGATCGTCATGCCGTCTTCGTAAAGCGCCTTCTCGCCGTATTTCTGAACAAGGTAACGGCGAAGGTGTTCGATGAAGTGCGGGGCCAGACGCTCGGCCGTGGCATCGCTCACGTAAATTTTTACCTTTTCGGCCGCAGCCTGCTTCTGCTCGGCATCGGTGATGTATTGATTTTCGCGCATCCGCCTGAGCACGTAGAGCTGCCGCTCTTTCGCTTTTTTCGGGTTGATGAGCGGCGAGTACTTTCCGGGCGCGGTCGGAAGGCCCGCGATCAGGGCCATTTCGGCGATCGTCAGGTCTTTTAAGTTTTTATGAAAGTAGGTTTGCGCGGCCGACTGGACGCCGTAAGCCCCGCTTCCGAGATAAATCTGGTTCAAATAAAGATAAAGGATGTCTTCCTTCGAAAGGTATTTCTCTAACTGAAAAGCGAGGAACAGCTCTTTGATCTTTCGAACGAGATTTCGGTCCGGGCTCAGGTAAAGCGATTTCGCGATCTGTTGAGTGATGGTACTTCCGCCTTGAACGACCTGCCCCGCAAGAAAGTTCGCGATCGCGGCGCGGATGATTGCATAAAAGTTTACGCCTTGGTGCTCGAAAAAAGTCGAGTCTTCGGCAGAAAGAAACGCCTGAACCAGCTTTTGCGGAATTTGATCGTAAGGCGTGAGATAGCGTTTTTCTTTGTAGAACTCGGCCATGACCCGCGTCTTTCCGTTTTCAGTCGAAAGAATCTGGGTCACTCCCGGTGGATGATAATCCGAAACTTTTTTAATCTCGGGCGAGTCGCGAGCGACGCTCATGTAGGCGTACAACGTGGTTCCGGCCAACGCCATGAATGCGCAAATGCCGGCGAGAATGAAAAATTTCGCGCTCGCCTTCATCTTGGAGAGGAGGTTCATATCTTTTTAGTTTAGCGCGAATCGAAATCGCTTACGAGAAGACAATTTTTTGGCTGCGTCTCTTTCGGCTCAGCGCCGGACCCAATGAACGAGGTACTCGTGATTTCCGTCGGTGCCTTGAATCGGGGAATCCGTCATCCCTCGGAACTCAAGCCCGATTCCGTCGGCCCATTCGACGGTTTCTTTCAAAACCTCGCGCGCGTGATCTTGGTCTTGAACGATTCCGCCTTCGCCGACCCATTCCCGGCCCACTTCGAACTGAGGCTTAAACAAAACGAGATGCTCCGTCCCGGAGCGCGTGACGGGCGCCAAAGCGGGAAGAATCAGGCGCACGGAAATGAACGAAACATCCATCACGACCAGATCGAAGATCGCGTTGAAATCCTCATACTTCAAATGTCGCGCATTGTATTGCTCTCGGACTTTCACTCGCGGATCCGAGCGGATTTTCCACGCCAACTGGTTGGTGCCCACGTCGATGGCATGCACCTCTCGTGCGCCCGATTCGAGCAAAACCTCGGTAAACCCCCCCGTCGATGCGCCGACGTCGAGGGCCAGACGGTCTTGCACCTCGACCTGAAATCGATCCAACGCCGCCTTCAGCTTCAAGGCGCCTCGCGAGACGTACTTTAATTCGGGCTCTTTCAGCCGAATTTCGGCATCCGGAGCGACCGCGCTGCCGGCTTTCGTCACGGGCTCGTCGTTCACCAAAACGTGTCCCGCCAAAATCATCGCCTGTGCGCGGGCGCGAGTACTCACCAGGCCGCGATCGACCAGCAATTTATCGAGACGCTCTTTTTTCGGGTTCATTCCGACGCGGTCGAACGGGGTTTAGTTTCGATCGTTTCGCCGCTCGCCTTAATCAGCATTTCGACCTTCTGCTCGGCTTGCGACAAAAGCGTCTGGCACTGCTTGACGAGCCCGACCCCCTCTTGAAACGCGGTCAGCGCCTCTTCGAGCGCGAGGTTCCCCGATTCCAGGTTTTTTACCAGGGATTCGAGCTTTTGAAGGGATTGTTCGAACTGGCTTGAGTGGTCCATTCCTTACTCGGATATCACATGAATGACTCTCGGTGAAACCGGAATCAGCTGCTCGTTGACGACCTGATTGGATTCGTTGATCAGCTGCACTTGGCTGATGCCTTCCGGCACCTGTACCGCCATGAATCGCGGGCGATCGCCCTCAAGCGGGTCGCTCTGACTCAGCTTTCCGTTCCAAAGAACGGTGTAGTCGATCGGATCCAATCCGAAACGGTCTCCGAGCGGCATAATCTTGGTGACGTAATCCTTCTTGAAGCCGTCCAGAATTTTGCGGTTATAAAGACCCACGATCATCGCGCTTTGATCGCTCAATCCTTGCTTCACCTGATGCAGCCAGTGATAAAGCGTCCGTTCGGAAATTTCGGTGACGACGTAGTCGCCGCGACGATTGAATTGTTTCAATTGGAATCGATAGGTATAATTCGCATCGGCGCGGGATGAGGATTTCGAAGAGACATCGACGAAAACCGGATATCCCGGTTCGACGTTCACGTTGTTCAAAACCGCGCGGCCGTCCGATTGCGTGATCGCCTGAATTCCGCCTTGAGTGGAAATTCCGACCGTCAGGCCCGCCACTTCAGGGTCATTCTTCGTTCCGTTTTTTACGACCTGAATTCCGATCGACGTCGTCTGAGGAGCGACGAGATCCAGATACGTGATCGTATCTTCCAACACCGGAGTAAACACGGTTGCGCTGAGTCCCTGATTTTTTTCAGACAATAATTCAATTACGCCCGCGCCCGGTTCGGCATTCAAGATCGCGAAATATCTTTTCTGATCCAAGGTGAAGTATTGCGTTTCTTCCGCGCGCCCGGTGAATTCGATTTTGTATCCGGCCGGCACGCGCCCCGTGATCACCCCCGCACCCCGGGCGACATGAATTCCGTTTTGGAGCGCAAGCAAAGCGAGCGCATTCTGATCGAGCAACAAGGTCGAACCACCGTTGGCTGCCGGATGATAGGTCAACGTCGGTAAATGCTGAGAGCCCTCTAACTTCACCCAGCCTTTTTCGGTCCATCCCTTGGATATCCACGCTTTATGCTCCGGGCAAACTTGGGTATCTATTCCGTTTTCAGCGCCTGGGTCCGGGCGAACAAAGACGTGTGGAAGCAGCTTGCACGAGTAATGCTGAGCGAATCCGTACGATGCTTGTGATTCGATCGGAGAATCCTGTTCGTCCGCAATCAAGGAAGAGGTGGTCGATTCTGCACGATTCGCCGCCGATGCCCGCCGCACCTTCCGTTGAATCCATTTTTGGGTTCGAGTTTTAATCGATTGAACACTGGCAATTCGCGTATCTTCGAGTTCGCGATTGAGTAAGGCGTTGGTAAGCTTTTGTTTCTCGGTCGTATTGAGCTTTGAACTCAACTCAGCCGAAGAGGCTTGGATAGTCACGGATTGGGTATCCAATTGACTTGCTGCGGGGGTGACTTTGAGAGCGCTCGCTTGCGGATAGGTCACCTGCGTGAGTTCCGCAATCGGCGCCTCGGGCTTTTTCTCAATCGAAATCTTTTTCTCGATTTGGGCGAGGGCCGGGCGCGGAGCCGCATGCCAGCGATTCATCGCCACCGGAACAGAGCGAGGAAGCCAGGTCAAGGACGGCGTTTTCACAGGAGCCGCATGCGCCATGAGCGCAACCGACGGCATCGCCTTTGGGTCGGTCGCCGCCACGCTAAAGTCGCGTTGAAACCGCAACGCCGCCATTTGAAATTCCGCGAACGGATCCACCGCAGCGTCTGCTTTTTCTTTGAGCGTTTTTTCCAAGTGGCGATAAGCGAGCTGAAGACGATGAAGCATTCCGCGCTTCGGTTTCAGTGCATGAGCTGACTCTGAATGTTTTTCGAGCACGAAAGGAACGAACGGGATTTCCGGCGTCGAATCGAGTTTTCCGTTTTCGGCTTCGGTTTTTACCGAAAATTGAAGCGATTTTGCCGCAAGATCGTGGTGAATCCAGCTGATTTTCGAATAATCGATCGTTTCTGCTTTGAAGGGATTGTGAAAAAGATTGCCGTGAGGAACGGCTAAGTGTGAGCCCGCGAGAAACCCCGAGACCAAGCAGGCGGTTGCCGCAAAAGAACGCCGAAAAGAAATGCGTGATGCACGTTTTGGTATGAGTCCGTTCATATCCTCACTGCAAGCGATATTTTAATGGTGACGGAATTCGAAAGAAGAAACAATAACGTTCTTCAGCAAGCGTTATTGAATATTGCCAATGTTTTGACGAATGATGGCCCGTTGAAGCTTCAGTTGGTATTTTCGAAACGCTTTCGGATCCAACGAAGCGTCGCTCAGCATTTGTTGAGCCTTCCGCTGGGCTTCACGCGCGCGATTGACGTCGATTTCTTCGGCCAGTTCGATCGTTTCGGCCACGACCTTCACCGTACCGTTTTCGACATTCAAAAAGCCGCTTGAGATCACGCCCACGACGGGTTTTCCGCCGCGTGGAACGTACTTAAAGCGACCCGCTTCCAACAAGGCCACGAGGTTCGCATGCCCAGGGAGGATCTCGATCTCGCCTTCGGCAGTCGTCACCAAAAGCGAGGTCGTCGTCTCTCCTTCGAGAAGCCGACGCTCCGGCGCAAGAATACTCAAACTGAATGACTGCATATCCTTTTCCCCTTCACGGTTCATGTCGGTTGGAATCCCGGTGTCCTGGTCTTGCATTCAAGCCACTTAATTCAAGGTCTTGGCTTTTTCGATCGCTTCCTCGATGGTTCCAACCATGTAGAAGGCTTGCTCCGGCAGCATGTCGTGCTTGCCTTCGCAAATTTCGCGGAAGCCCTTGATCGTGTCTTCGATCTTCACGAACTTGCCTTTCAGGCCGGTAAACTGTTCGGCGACGAACATCGGTTGAGAGAAGAAACGCTCGATCCGACGGGCGCGGGCAACCGCTTTTTTATCGTCTTCAGAAAGCTCGTCCATCCCGAGAATCGCGATGATGTCCTGAAGGTCTTTGTAACGCTGAAGCACGCCTTGAACCATCCGAGCCACGCGATAATGTTCTTCGCCCACGATTTGCGGGTCCAGTACTCGTGAAGTCGACGCCAGTGGATCGACCGCAGGGAAAATCGCTTTCTCGGCGATCGAACGCGACAAGTTGGTCGTTGCATCCAAGTGCGAGAACGTCGTCGCCGGAGCCGGATCGGTGTAATCGTCGGCCGGAACGTAAACCGCTTGAATCGAGGTAATCGAACCTTTGTTGGTCGAAGTAATCCGCTCTTGAAGCTCGCCCATCTCGGTCGCGAGAGTCGGTTGATAACCCACGGCCGAAGGAATCCGTCCGAGGAGCGCCGACACTTCCGAACCTGCTTGAGTGAAACGGAAGATGTTATCGACGAACAAAAGCACGTCGCGGTTTTCTTCGTCGCGGAAGTACTCGGCCACGGTCAGCGCCGAAAGCGCCACGCGCGCGCGGGCTCCAGGCGGTTCGTTCATCTGGCCGTAGACCAAGCTTGTTTTGCCTAAAACGCCGGCTTCTTTGAATTCCATGTAAAGGTCATTTCCTTCACGGGTCCGCTCGCCCACGCCTGCGAACACCGAGTATCCGCCGTGCTGTTGAGCGATGTTGTTGATCAACTCTTGAATCAACACGGTCTTGCCGACTCCGGCACCGCCGAAGAGACCGACCTTACCGCCCTTTGCGTACGGAGCGATCAGGTCGACGACTTTAATCCCCGTGTAAAACGGCTCGACCGTCGTGCTTTGCTCTTTGAAGCTTGGGGCTGCACGATGGATCGCCCATTGTTTTTTCGCTTTAACGGGGCCGGCTTCGTCCACCGGTTCACCCACGACGTTCAGAATCCGTCCCAAGGTTTCGGGGCCGACCGGCATCACGATTTGATCGCCGGTATCGAGTGCCGGCTGACCACGGGTCAGACCGTCGGTCGCGTCCATCGCGATACAGCGAACGGTATTGTCGCCCAAGTGCTGAGCCACTTCGAGAACGAGGTTCCAGTCCTGGTCGCCGTTGGTTTTATTCGTGACCTTCACCGCCTGAAAAATCGGTGGGATCTTGCCCGACGGAAACTCGACGTCGACGACGGGGCCGATGACCTGCTTGATTTTTCCTAAACTTTGTCCTGCGCTTGCTGACATATTTTCTTCTCCTTTAGCGTTACGGCCATTGCCGCAATCGCCGTTTAAGCTGTTTTCTGAGATTCGCTTCCGGCGATGATCTCAAGCAATTCCTTGGTAATGGCCGCTTGCCGCTGTTTGTTGTACTGAAGCGTAAGCTTCCGAATCATATCCCCCGCGTTTTTCGTCGCGCTTTCCATCGCGCTCATGCGCGCGCCGTGCTCGGACGCTTGCGCTTCCAAAAGGGACTTGAATACTTGAACGACGAAATACTTGCTTGAAAGCGCCTCATAAAGCTCTTGCTTGTTCGGGGCGTACAAGGTCAGTTCGTGCGTGAGGATCTGCGATTTCGGATCGGTCTTTTCGTGATGAGAAAGGTCGAGCGGCAGAATCTGATCGACTTTCGTCTCTTGAGAAATCGCGTTTTTGAATTCGTTGAACACGAAAATCACTTCGTCGGCTCCGCCTTGCTCGAAAAGCGGGAGCATGCGCTTCGAAAGCTCGGTGGCTTTCTTGAAGTTGATTTTTTGTCCGAACTCTTCGTAGTGAAGAACGTCGACTTGGGTGCGAAGGCGAACCAATTCGTGGGCCTTTTTGCCGACAAAAATCGTCTTCACCGCTTTTCCGGCAGCGGCCTTCTCGTTCAGGACGTTGACTGCCGAACGGATGATGTTCGAGTTGTAACCGCCGCAAAGGCCGCGATCCGAACTGATCACCAAAAGCAAGGTCACGGGCTTGCGGATCGCATCCGCAGCCGTCGTTCCTTGTTCGGCCAAAATCGCCATCAACTTCGCGATTTCAAGCGCGTACGGACGCTGACTTAAAATCGCTTCGGTCGCCCGACGCAGCTTGGCCGCCGAAACCATTTTCATGGCCTTCGTCGTCTGCTGGGTGTTCTTCACCGTGGTAATTCGTTTTTTTAGATCCTTGATGCTAGGCACTCAAAACTCCTTACGCGGAAAACACCTTGTCGAATTCGGTCAGGGCTTCGTTCAGACGGGCTTTGATCGCGTCGTCGATCGCCTTTTTCGTCACGATATCCGTCGCAATATCAGCATAGTTCTTACCGACGAACGCCAAAAGCTCGTCTTGGTACGCACGCAAACGGTTGAGTGGATATTTGTCCAAAAAGCCGTTCACACCGGCGAAAATGACGATGACTTGCTGCTCGACCGATTGCGGTTGATATTGAGGCTGTTTCAGGATCTCGACCAGACGCTGACCGCGGGCCAACTGACGTTGAGTCGCAGGGTCCAAGTCCGAACCGAATTGTGCGAATGCCGCTTTCTCGCGGAATTGCGCCAAGTCGAGCCGCAAGGTTCCGGCCACTTGTTTCATCGCTTTGATTTGCGCCGATCCGCCCACGCGCGAGACCGAAAGACCGACGTTCACCGCCGGACGAACGCCGCTGTAGAATAAGTCGGATTCCAAGAAAATCTGGCCGTCGGTGATCGAAATCACGTTCGTCGGAATGTAACCCGAAACGTCGCCACCTTGAGTTTCGATGATCGGCAAAGCAGTCAAGCTGCCCGCACCTTTTTTGTCGGAAAGCTTCGCCGCGCGCTCCAGCAAACGGGAGTGCAGATAAAACACGTCGCCGGGATAAGCCTCGCGTCCGGGCGGACGACGAAGCAGGAGCGACAGCTGACGATACGCTTGCGCTTGTTTCGTCAAATCGTCGTACACGATCAACGCGTGCATTCCGTTGTCGCGGAAGTACTCGCCCATGGTCACGCCAGTATACGGAGCCAGGAACTGAAGCGGAGCCTGCTCGGATGCGCCTGCGGCGACCACAATGGTGTATTCCATGGCACCCGATTTTTTCAGACGATCCACAACCTGAGCGACGGTCGATTGTTTTTGTCCGATCGCAACGTAGATACAGAAAACGTTTTTGCCTTTTTGGTTGATGATGGTGTCGATCGCGATCGCGGTTTTACCCGTCTGACGATCGCCGATGATCAATTCGCGCTGTCCGCGTCCGATCGGAATCATGGCGTCGATCGCCTTGATCCCGGTTTGCAGCGGCTCATGCACCGATTTCCGTTCGATGATGCCCGGAGCTTTCACTTCCACGCGGCTGAATTGCGTTGCCTTGAGATCGCCCAATCCGTCGATCGGCTGTCCGAGCGCGTTCACCACGCGACCCAAAAGTTCTTTTCCGACCGGAACCTGAACGATTTTTCCGGTACGCTTGACGGCGGCACCTTCTTTGATGAGGGTCTCATCGCCCAGAATCGTCGCGCCGACCGCGGTTTCTTCCAAGTTAAGGACCATGCCGCTCACGTTGTTGCCGAAATCGAGCAACTCGCCTGCCATTGCTTTTTCCAGACCGTAAATTTTAGCGACTCCGTCACCGACCGAAAGAACGGTTCCGGTTTCAGAGACGTCGAGTTTCGTATCGAGATTCCCCAGTTGACTCTTCAACAATTCCGCAATTTCGTTTGCCTTCAAGCTCATTTCTATCTCCTTAGATTAGTAAAAACTTCCAACCAGTTTTTCGAGTTTGCCCTTGACCGATCCGTCGTAGGTCACGCCGCCGACGGTCACGCGCATTCCCGCGATGATCCCCGGGTCCACCCGCTCTTTCAGCTGGACCGGCTTATTCAACTTTTTCGAAAGCGCCTGTGCAACACTGCCGACCACGCCCGCTTCCAGCGGAATCGCGCTCACCAATTCGCCCATGACGCCGCCCTTTTTCTCGACCTGAATCGCTTCGATCTCGGTCAAAACCGCGGGAAGGATTCCCAGACGATTGCGCTTCACGAGCACGCTTAAAAAGCGCTCAGAAAGCGGCGAAAGCTTGGTTTTCGAGGCAAATTCTTTCAGGACCTTTTGCTTCTCTTCGTCCGGCAAAGTCGGATTGTCGAAAACTTTCAGGAACAGCGGGCTTTCATTAAATAACTTCGAAAACTCGTTCAGCTCGGCGGCAACCGCATCCAAGGTCGAACCGGCGTTCGGAGCCATGGCGACATCGACCAAAACCTGCGCATACAAACGAATCGCCTTCATTACGCCTCCAACGCTTTCGAGAACGGTTGCGCGACCGCGATCTCGCCCGTAAACCGTTCATTCAATTTGCGGTGAGTTTCCGCGTTCAATCCCTGACGGATGCTTTCTTCCGCCAATGCCAAAACGCGAGCGGCGACGCTCTTTAACGCTTCAGCGTGATAGAACTCTTCCAAAACTTTTTTGTTTTTTTCCGCTTCGGCCCTCATTTGAGCCAAAATCCGTTGCGTGCCTTCTTGAATCGCCTTCACTTGCGCGGCTTCGCGCTCTTTCCACTCGGCCAGGATCTGCCGTTTCGCTTGGTCCAGGCCCGCAAGTTTCGCCTCGACCTCGCGTTTTTTCGCGTCGACGTCCGCCGCTTGTTTTTTCGACTTATTCAGACCTTCGGAAATGTCTTTATGGCGGTTTCGGATGAACTCCATGAACGGAGCCTTCGTCAGATAGACGAGAAAACCAATCAGGATGGCGAGGTGAATCGCGGGTAGGATCAGCTTATGCATCTCTTATATTCTCACTTCCCCAAAATTTTTTGCGCGACGACATCCGCGAGTTGCGCAGCCTGCGATTTCAGCTCGGACTCGACCTTCGTTTTTTCTTCCTGAAGCTGCTGCGTGATTTTCAGATAGTCCTGTTTCAGCTCTTCTTTCATATGAAGAAGAGCGGCATCTTCTTTTGCGCGGGCATCGGCAATCGCTTTTTCGTAGTTCGCTTGGGCCTCATGGCGAGAATGCGAAATGGCGTATTCGTATTCCGACAAACGCGACTCCACCACGCGAAGCAAGTCGGACGCGTTTTGAACGTCGTCCTTCAATTTTCGGTTTCGCTCTTGAATGTGCTTTTGGAATGGCTTGAGGTAAATCGTCGATAAAACCAGGAAGAAAAGGCCAAACAGGACAAACTGATAGAAAAAAGTTTGATTGAGCTCGAGTTGGTCAAGTATTTGCGTCATGGTATATCAGCCCTTATTTATTGAGCTTTTTTAATCCTAATCGGGTTAATGAATTGCCCAATTGGATATCATGCGGTTTTATCCGTGGTCAAGCGCAGAGACGCAGGGCTAGAGCATTTTATTGGTGCCTTCGAAAATGACACCCTCTTCCACTTTTAAGCTGGGAGTGCTCATTTCGCCGCGAAAAACGGCGGGTTTTCGAATCTCGACCCGATACTGGGCCTCGATCGTGGCCTCCACTTTTCCGTAAATAATGACGATTCCTGCTTTAATTTCGCCCTGAACCCGTCCAGATTCGCCCACCACGAGCATGTCGGGGGTGACAATCTTTCCTTTGACCGAACCATTGACGTGAAAACATCCGTTGTAGGCCAACGTCCCCTCGAACTCGACCGAGGGCTCAAGGACTCCGGTCATCTGGGTGGAAACCGCTTCCGGCGCGGCAAAGTTTTCCAACGAATAGTTCATGTGCGGTATCCTTATCTTTTTTTATTCGCCCATCAAGACCGAGAAAATCCGGTTCAACTCGTCTTTCGACGAGAACTGGATGCTGATTTGACCCGATTTTTGAGTTCCTTTGATCTCGACCTTCGACATGTAACGGCGGGTCAGCTCTTGGGTGAGCTTCATCAGTTCGGGGTCCATTCTGTTCCCCGTGGAACTTGCGTTTGCCGTCGGCGAGGTCTTGGCCGCCGCGTTTTGCTTGCGCTCTTGCGCGAATTTTTCGGCCTGACGAACGCTCATGTTTTTTTCAAGGATCTCTTTCGCAAGCCCTTCGCGCGCGCTCATGTCTTCGACCGACAACAGCGCCTTGGCATGACCGCGCGAAAGTGCGCCTTTTTTCAGTTGCGCCAAAATAAAGTCCGAAAGCTTCAGAATCCGAAGCGCGTTTGCGATCGTCGCGCGATCCTTACCCATGCGTTTCGCCAGGTCTTCCTGAGAAAGCTGGAATTCTTGCATTAATTGAAAATACGCCAGCGCCTCGTCAACACAGTTCAAGTCTTCGCGTTGAATATTCTCGACAATCGCCAGCTCCAGCGACTCGCGATCGGTGCTTTTGCGGATGACGACCGGAACCACTTTCAGACCGGCAAGCTTACTGGCGCGAAGACGGCGCTCGCCCGCGATCAACTCGTAATGTTCTCCGTTCTTACGGACCACCAGCGGCTGAATCAGGCCGTTTTCGCGGATGGATTGCGCCAATTCTTCCAATGCCGACGAATCAAAATCGCGGCGAGGCTGGAATTCGTTAGCGCGAATCTCTTCGACCGGCAGAACGGCGATGCCGGGATGACGGTCGCGATTCAAACCGGGTTGCTCGTTCGGATCGACGTTCGGGCGCCCCAGCGGTGCCGAATTCAAAACTACTCCCGAGGCGTTCCCGCTCGGAAGCAACGATGCCAAACCTTTTCCTAAAACCGATTTCGTAGGGGTGGGAGAACTCATACTGCTTAGGCTCCTAACTCAGTGATATTTTTTCCGGTCGCACTTAAGCTCAAGCCGGCTTGCGGATTTTGTGTTTTTGCCAGAACTTCGCGGGCAAGATCGAGATACGCGACACAGCCCTTGGAATTCACGTCATAAAGAACGATCGGCTTTCCGAACGAAGTACACTCGCTCAATTTAATATTTCGGGGGATCACGGTTTTAAACACCTGATCGCCGAAATGCGTACGCACTTCTTTTTCGATTTCATGGCTTAATTTCAGCTGCGAATTGAACATCGTCAGCGCAATGCCTTCGATTTGTAGGGCAGGGTTGACGCTTTGACGAATCAGACCGATCGTCGTCATCAGCTGTCCCAACCCTTCGAGCGCGAAGTACTCGGCTTGCAGCGGAATCAAAACCGAATCGGCTGCGGTCAGCGCGTTTACGGTCAACAAGCCCAAGGTCGGCGGGCAATCGATAAAGATATAGTCGTAACGATGTTTCACCTCAGAAAGAATCGCCTTCAATTTACCTTCGCGAGCAAACGCATTCACGAGCTCGATTTCCGCACCCGCCAAGTGCGGGTTCGCGGGAGCGAGATCCAGATGATCGATCCCGGTCGCGCGAATCACTTGCGACAACGGAGCCTCGCCCATGAGTGCGTGATAAATCGTAAGAAAAGTTTCGTCTAACCGTGGCTGAACACCGACGGCCGAAGAGGCATTTCCTTGCGGATCAAAATCGATCAGAAGAACTTTTTGATCAGCCAAAGAAAGTGAGGCTGCCAAATTGACGGTGGTGGTGGTTTTCCCCACTCCGCCTTTTTGATTCACTACCGCGATGATTTTGCCCACAAAGCCCCCTTTCGAAAAAGTGCATTTTTCTTACCGCAAAATAAAAAAGGGGGCAACGCCTGGTTTCACGCTTTCCCCCTTTCTGTCGATTGTTCGGTCGCCTCATCAAAGATGTTTTCTTCAATGATCGTGTGTGGTTGCGGTGAGGAACAATCTTTCCAAATCTGCATTCAAAGTTTTTAGGTTACTGCTTTAATAAAAAGCTTACTGGGATTTATTTGGATATCAACAAAAAAGATTATCCAGATTTACTTTCTTTTCAGGCTAACCAGAACTCGGTACTTCTCGCCCGCAGAATACTCATGGGTGTGACTAACCGTCAATTTTTTGCCGAATCGCGTTTTTTGGGCCTCCGCCCACTCCTCTTCCCAGCCTCTGCTTTTGAAAAGAATCAGATTGTTCCACGTGGAACATTCGAAAATCCAGCTGGCGATCTTATCCACGGTGCCGACCGCTCTAGCAATGACGGTATCGGGCCGAACTGCCGAAATGACGGCCTCGGCTCGCTTAGAAAAGGTGGATACTCTCGCTAATTGCAGCTCTTGCTTTGCACGCTCAAGATATTCCGCCTTATGGCTTTCAGACTCCGATAAAAACCAGACTCGTGAGGGGTCTAAATCGATGCTGGCAGCCAACAAACCGGGCACCCCAGAACCAGAGCCGATATCTAAAACACGCTTTCCAAGCGTCGGCACCCGAAAGAGCTCCATCACGTCGAGCAAATGCCCCTCGATAAACTCAGACACCCCTAAAATACGGGTTAAATTCTGGGTTTCGTTCTCACGATGAAGAAGATGGGCAAATCGCGCGGCCTGGGCCGCTTGCTCGTCCGTTAAGGAAAGATTTCTCGTTCGGATCTCGGCCAAAAAGTCGATGGCTTCGGGGACCGCAGAAAGGTTGCTCATAAAGCAGCATCCGAGCGCTTTGCGGCCTTCTGGTTTTTCAGATAAATCATCAGATTGGCGACCGCAGCCGGAGTCACCCCCTGGATGCGCGAGGCCTGGCCGATGTTCTCAGGTCGAATCCGGGTCAGATGGCCTTTGATTTCGTTCGAAAGGCCCGCCACCCCACCGTAATCAAAATCGACCGGAATGCGCATGCCTTCAGCATTGCGAACGCCTTCTAATAGCTGAAGATCCTTTTCAATGTAGCCCTGGTATTTCACTCGAATTTCGATCTGCTCAAAGACCTCTTCATCCGAGAGGGAAGGGGCATAGCCTAGGGCCGCAAGTGTTCCGAAATTTACCTCGGGCCGTCGCAATAAAACATCGGCCGAAACCCGGTCTTTCAAAGGGGCCAGACCTAATTTTAAAAACTGTTCGTGGGTCTCTGGCTTCGGGTAAAAATAAGTCGTTGCGGTTTCGGCCTGAAGACGGGCAATCGCGTCCTTCTTCCAATCCAGGCGCCGCTTCGCGGTTTCGTCCAAAAGTCCAAGTGCGATCGCCTTTTCAGAAAGGCGAAGATCGGCATTGTCCTCGCGCAAAAGCAGCCGATACTCGGCTCGCGAGGTAAACATGCGGTAAGGCTCGTCCGAGCCCTTTAGAATTAAATCATCGATCATGACCCCGATATATCCGTCGACCCGCGTCAAAACAAACTCCGGACGATTTTGAACTTTAAGCGCCGCATTAATTCCCGCCATCAAGCCTTGACCCGCTGCTTCTTCATAGCCTGAAGTCCCGTTCACCTGGCCTGCGAAAAACAAACCGGGCACATCTTTGCATTCGAGGGTTCGTTTCAGCTGGCGTGCATCGACCGAGTCGTACTCGACCGCATAGGCATAGCGAATGAACTCGGCCTTTTCTAATCCGGGAATGGTGCGCACGAAGGCTTCCTGGATTTCTTTCGGAAGCGAGGTCGAAATTCCATTCACATAAATCTCGTCTACGTCGAGGCCTTCGGGTTCTAAAAAAAGCTGGTGACGATCTTTATCGCGAAATCGCGAAATTTTATCTTCGATCGAAGGGCAGTAACGGGGGCCGATCCCCGTGATGGCACCGCTGTACATTGCCGACAAACCGATGTTTTTCTCGATAATTTCGTGGGTTTTTTCGTTGGTATAAGTGAGGTAGCAATTCACCTGCGGAAGATGCGGATAGGGGTTCGGCCGATGGTAAAACGAAAACGGAATCATCCGCGCATCGCCCGGTTGCGGGGTCGTCACCGACCAGTCGATAGAGTTTTTATGAAGCCGCGGAGGGGTTCCCGTCTTTAAGCGCCGAAGCGCAAGGCCCAATTTCGTCAAGTCACCGCTCAAACGATTGGCGGATTTGTCTCCCAGACGACCGCCTTCTTCTTGATCGCGGCCCCGGTGCATGATCGCACGCAAAAATGTTCCCGACGTAATGACCACCGCATCGGCGCGGACTTCTTCGGCGCCTTCGGCGCCGTTCATCCGAACCCCCGTTACTCGCTGGGTTCCGGCTACGGTCTCGACGATCAAACCCGTGACTTCGCCTTCCAAAATCGAAAGATTCGGCACGGTCGCCAGATGGGCTTGCATAAACTCCGCGTATTTTTTCTTATCACATTGAGCGCGCGACGAGCGGACGGCCGGGCCTTTGCTTGCGTTCAAACGTCGAAACTGAATCGTCGCTAAATCGGTGATCCGACCCATCACCCCACCGAGCGCGTCGACCTCTTTGACGAGCTGGCCTTTGGCCAATCCCCCGATGGCGGGATTGCACGACATCGCTCCGATCTTCGTCCGATCGAGGGTGACCATCGCGGTCTTCGCGCCCAAACGGGCCGAGGCATGAGCGGCCTCGCAACCGGCATGGCCGCCTCCAATGACAATGACTTCAAACTGTTTCATAAAAACCAGCGAATTTTAACGCTGAGGCGCGTGTTTGTCGATATAATTGATGATTTCTTCGAGCGAAGTTCCGGGGGTAAAAACCATGTTCGCGCCTGATTTTTTCAAATGATCGAAATCCTCTTCGGGGATGATTCCGCCCACTAAAAAAAGCGCATCCGTCAGGCCCGCACCCTGAATGCCGTTCACGATCTCGGGCACGAGCGCATTGTGGGCCCCAGAAAGGATACTGATTCCGACCACATGCACGTCTTCTTGAATGGCGGCCTGGACCACCATCTCGGGCGTTTGATGAAGGCCTGTGTAAATCACCTCAAACCCGGCATCGCGAAGGGCGCGGGCAATGACCTTCGCCCCGCGATCATGGCCGTCTAAGCCGGGTTTCGCGATTAAAACTCGAATTTGGTTACGCGCTGAGGGGGTCATGGCTTCGGATCATATCGAAATCATCCAGAGAAGCAAAACGAATAAGGTGTCCGATCAATTTGATCGGACACCCCTACTTCCCGCCTCGAAATCGATGAAGCAGGATTTGCACCACGGGTAACAGAAGAAGCCATGTCCATGAGTTCATCCTTTTACTCGCTTTCTCTGTAGCAAAAAAATGGGAGCGATCCTCTCTCTCAGATCACTCCCGTAGCGAACTCACCATTCGCCGATCCCCGGTCAGTAAGCCGGGAACACTTCAATCTGATATAAAATTTCCAATTGCGCCTGGCGGGTCCCGATCGGGCGAAGATTTCGCGTCTTCCGCACCACCCGAAACCGCGCTCCTCGGCTCGAAGGGTCCAGCGATAACAAAACATCGGCTTGCCGATGGTGATTTTGATATTGAGCGACCAACCGCAACCCGCTGATATCCACGGCGCCGAAGTTCAGAATCGTCACGGTGACGTTCGCCGAAACATAGGTTCGCATCCGCATCGACTGCGAGGTCGGCGGCTCTAACGTAAAAAACGTCGTGGCATGGATCGGCGTAAAAACCGTTTGGCCCGTCGTCGACGTCGCCGTCACGGCATTGGAGTGGTTGGAAGAATCGTCGCCACAGGCCTGAAGCAAACAGGCGCCGGCGATCACTAAAAAAGTCAACGCTCGAAAAGAGCGGCTTAGGGAGTTCATGTCGATCAAATCAGCAACGAGTGTGCCAAAGCGAAGCCATAAATATTGGTTGAATTACCCACACTTTGTGCGGAGCGCAGAAAACCTGCCGAATTTCAGCCAAAAAGAAGCCGTTTTGCACCTTCTAAAACTTACCGTCTTCGCGGTATTCGCCATACACTCCGCGAAGCGTATCGCAAACTTCTTGAAGGGTGGCGTAGGCCTTCACGGCTTCAATCATCGTCGGCATCAGGTTCTTTTCCGCAATCGCGTCTTGTTTGAGCTGCTCCAGCAAGCGCTTCACCTCGGACGAGTCTCGGCGTGCTTTCAGTTTTTTCAATTTTTCGGCCTGACGCTTTTCAACCGAGCGATCGATATAGAGCGTTTCGACCGAGCGTTTTTTCTCGTCGATCTGATACGCGTTTACGCCGACCATGATTTTTTCTTTTTTCTCAAGCTGACGCTGAAAATGATAGGCGCTATTCGCGATTTCGGATTGAGGATAGCCGTTCTCGACGGCCTTGACCATTCCGCCCATTTCGTCGATTTTGCGGATGTATTCGAGCGCGTCGGCCTCGACCTTGTTCGTGAGATACTCGACCAAATAAGACCCGCCCAACGGATCGGCGAAATTGGCGACGCCGCTTTCTTCGGCGATAATCTGCTGGGTTCGAAGCGCGACCAAGACCGATTCGTCGGTCGGAAGCGCAAGCGTTTCGTCCATTGAATTCGTATGCAGCGAGTTCACCCCACCCAAAACGCCCGCCATCGCCTGGATTGCGACCCGAACGACGTTGTTCACCGGCTGTTGTGCCGTCAGCGACACCCCCGCCGTCTGCGCGTGTGTGCGCAACATCCACGACTTCGGCGATTTCGCGCCGTAACGCTCTTTCATCATGCGAGCCCAAATCCGACGGGCCGCGCGGAATTTCGCGATTTCTTCGAAAAAATCGTTATGCACGTCAAAGAAAAAGCTCAGTCTCGGCGCGAATTCGTCGACGTTCATGCCGCGTTTGACGGACTCTTCGACGTAGGCCATGCCGTCGGCCAAGGTAAAGGCCAACTCTTGCACGGCCGTCGCTCCGGCCTCGCGGATGTGATAACCCGAAATCGAAACCGTGTTCCAGTTCGGGTAATGTTTCGTTCCATGCTCGATCGTGTCGATCACGAGCTTCACTGCCGGAGCGATCGGAAAAAGCCATTCTTTCTGGGCGATATATTCCTTTAAGATGTCGTTCTGAAGCGTGCCCCTCACCTTTTCGCGTGGAACGCCCTGTTTTTCGGCCATGGCGTAATACATCGAAAGGATCACGATCGCAGGCCCGTTGATCGTCATCGAAGTCGTGACTTCGGCCAGCGGAATTCCCTTGAACAGCTCTTCCATGTCTTCGAGCGAGGAAACCGAAACGCCGCACTTGCCGACTTCGCCGACCGATTTCGGCGAATCGGCGTCGTAGCCCATTAAGGTAGGCATATCGAATGCGGTCGAAAGGCCGGTCTGGCCGTGTTCGAGCAAAAGTTTAAATCGTTTGTTGGTCTCTTCAGGCGAAGAAAAGCCCGCGAACTGGCGCATCGTCCAGAGCTTGCCTCGGTACATGTTGTACTGAACCCCGCGCGTGTACGGGTATTCGCCCGGAAACCCCAGGTCTTTTTCGTAATCGAATTTGATTTTTTCGAGATCGTCCGGCGTCGCGAGCAAGGGCACTTCCATATCTGAAAGCGTCGTAAACCGCACGTCACGCGGTTTGATTTTCTTTTCGGCGGCTTCAAGTTTTTGGTTCCATGCTTCGCGAAGTTTTGCGTAATCCATGCCCCCGATTTTAGCTCGAAAGCCGCTCCGAACCAAATGATTTCCCGCCAAACTGACACAGATACGCCAAGCACGCGGAATTCCGGCGTTGGGGCAAGTCGCAAAGAACCCCGGATCCCTACCCCGTGCCCGAGGCGCGGCTCCGCAAAATCCGGCCGAATTCCCCGCGAAACGGGGCGAATTTTCGGCCGCTTTTTTTTCGTTTTTTTCGATTCAAAACGAGTTGAAGCAGCTCAAAGGCATTGCTAGTTTGCGCAGACCATAAAGGAGACCCACTCATGATGAAACAAATGATTGTATTAGCACTGACCACCGTTCTGTTCACCGCTTGCGGAAACGACAAGCCGTCGAGCCAGAATCAAAATATCAAAGCCAACAACAAAACCAACACGTCGGTTTTGAATGCTTGCAGCGAAGACAACATTAAAAGCGCGAAAGATACGACCGATGCCATTCACCAAATCTCGGCGTACTTTAACCAAGACGGCACGCTGACCGATGCGGGCCAGTTCGCGGACGTGAACACGGCCGTGATCTCGGCCAAAACCGATTGCCAGTATTTCGTGAACAACTACGGCCCGATCGATTGCAAAGCGATCGATGCCAATACCCAAGCCGAATCGGTCATCCATGGCTCGGATATCGCTCAAAATTGCGACACCACGGTGAAGTTCCTGACTTCGATCGGAAAATAGGTGCCTGACTACTTTCTGATGCCCGCCGCGCCATGGGTGCGACGGGCATCAAGTGTTTTTGTTGACAAAGGTCAACGGACAAACGCTCCCGATTAAATAAAAAGCATGTAAGAAATCAAAGGCCTATGCTATAATCCGGGCATGAAAATGATCTTTTTGATCATCGGGCTGATGGTCGCCTTTCATGCCTCCGCGCAAGAGCAAAATTTGGCGTCCCGATTGATCCGACCTGAAAATCTCGAATGCATTCAAAAGCGGACTTGCGTCTGGGATGTCCCGATTTCAACCTTGATCGTTCAGCGCGTAATCCATCCTGAAGCGCTCGTCTTTTTTTGTAAAGGGATCACGACCTCCAAAACCGGTCAATCGCTGACCATCGCGGACATGGGGGATCACCTTCGATTCGTCTATTATCTGAACCCTGACGAAATCTACTTGATCGGATATCCCTTTCCGAAGGATCGCAAGCTCGTCAAAACGGCGTTGAAGCGCCACGCGCGAAACATTGCCGGCCTTTCTGCCGCATTTTTCAGGCCGTTCATCGCATCTCATTCGTTCAACCAAGGCGTGACTCAGAATGGATGGAACTGGTCTTCATCCCCGATGAAGGTCGGTCATTACGCCTTTTTTAGATTGGTATATGATCTCGGGGTCGGAAACGGCTTCTACCACGAGCCCGAAATTTCAGTTCCGTTCGCCTTGCATCTTCGATGGGTTCGATCGGTCGGATACGAGAATTGATTTATTTCTTGAGTTCGTTCGCCGCGATCACCAGCTTCTGGATTTCGCTCGTGCCTTCGTAAATCTCGGTGATCTTCGCATCGCGAAAGTTCCGTTCGACCACGTATTCCTTCGTGTATCCGTAACCGCCGTGAACCTGGATCGCCTTCGTCGTGATCCACATCGAGGCTTCGGCAGCCGAGAGCTTCGCCATCGCGGCTTCGCGCGAAAACGGCAAGCCCTGATCTTTACGTTGAGCCGCAAACCAAGTCAGCAATCGCGCCCCCTGAAGCCGCGTCGTCATCTCGGCGATGTAAAACTGAATAGCCTGGAGTTTTGCAATCGGCGCGCCGAACTGCTCGCGCTCCATCGCGAATTTTTTCGAAGCCTCCGTCGCACAAGTCGCAATCCCGAGCGCCTGAGCCGCGATTCCGATTCGTCCGCCGTCGAGGGTGTTCAATGCGACCTTGAAGCCCTCACCCTCTTTGCCAAGCAAGCAGTCTTCGGGAACGATCATATCGTCAAAAAAAAGCGAAGCGGTCGAAGACGCGGTGATGCCGAGCTTGTCTTCGAGCTTGTTCACGCTGTAGCCCTTTGTTTTGGTGTCGACGATGAAGGCGCAAATGCCTTTGTGTTTGAGCGAAGGATCGATCGTCGCAAACAAAATGCAGTAATCGGCCTCGCGTCCGTTCGTAATCCAGTTCTTCGAGCCGTTGATCTTGTAACCGCCCGGCACCTTTTCGGCCCGGCATTTCAGGCCCGCGGGATCGGATCCGTGACCGGGCTCAGAAAGCGCAAAGCAGCCCAATTTCTGGCCCGAAGCCAGAGGCTTTAAATATTTTTCTTTCTGGGCGTCAGTGCCGAATGCCGCAATCGGCGCGCAGACGAGCGAATTGTTCACCGACATGATCACGCCCGACGAGGCGCAGGCTTCCGAAATCGCCTCCATCGCCATCACGTAATCGACGGTCGAGAGGCCCGCGCCTCCCCATTTTTCTTCGACCATCATTCCCATCAAACCCATCTCGCCCATTTGGCGAACGATGTCGGTCGGGAACTCGCCGGACTGGTCATTTTTTGCCGCTTGCGGGGCCACGACGTCTTGCGCGAACTGACGGATTTGATCGATCAGCATCACTTGCGAGTCGTTCAGGTTTGGCCAGGTTTTTGAATAGTCCATTGTCTGATTCAATCACAATCCCGCGAACTTCGCAGCTCGTTTTTCGACGAAGGCGTTCATGCCCTCCTTTTGATCGTGCGATTCAAAAAGGCTTCCGAATTGATGGGCTTCGGCGTCCACCTTTAAGTGAGTCCCGACTGTTTCTTCGAACTCATTCATCAGTTTTTTAGCCGAAACGATCGCATGCAACGAGTTGGCCGAGATTTTTTTCGCAAACAGCAGGACTTCGTTGAAAAACTCCTGATGCGGAAAGGTCTGGCGAATCAATCCGAGCGACTGGGCCTCGTCCGCCTTAAAGCGGTGTCCGGAAAACAGGATCTCTTTCGCCTTGGCCGTGCCGATCGCGCGGGCCAGACGGATCGTTCCGCCGAATCCGGGGATGACGCCTAAGCTGACCTCGGGCAACCCGAACTGCGCCTTCTCGGACGCCATGATGAAGTCGCAGGCGAGCGCAAGCTCGGTCCCGCCTCCGAGCGCGTATCCGTGAACGGCGGCGATCGTGACTTTCGGCATGTTCTCCAGCATCAAGCAAACGCTGTGGCCCAACCTCGAAAAATCGGTGGCCTGACCCCGATTCATCGATTGCATCTCGCGAATGTCGGCTCCGGCGACGAAGGCCTTGTCGCCATCGCCACGCAGGACGATCACACGAACTTCACGGTCGTGCGCGAGCTTTTCGAGCGCCTTTCTCAGCTCTTTCAGAACCTCGACGTTCAACGCGTTTAAGGCGTCCGGACGGCTGATGGTGAGGATCACGATCCCTTGCTCTTGTTTTTCGATTCGAATGAAATCAGTCATAACGGTAAAATCCTCTTCCGCTTTTCTTTCCGAGCCAGCCTGCGGTCACGTATTGTTTCAGGAGCGGGCATGGCCGGTATTTAGAGTCACCCAAACCTTCGTGGAGCACGTCCATGATCGCAAGGCAGGTATCGAGTCCGATGAAATCCGCCAGGGTCAAGGGCCCCATCGGTTGGTTCGTGCCAAGCTTCATCGAAACATCGATGTCTTCGACCGAAGCGATGCCTTCGTATAAGGCGTAAACCGCTTCATTGATCATCGGCATTAGGATGCGGTTCACCGCGAAGCCAGGGATGTCCCGAACCGAAACGAAGGTTTTCCCCATCTTTTCGGCGGCGGCTTTAACAGCCGAAAAGGTCTCGTCGGAAGTCTGAATTCCGCGAATTCCTTCGACGAGCTTCATGATCGGCACCGGGTTCATAAAGTGCATTCCCGCAAATTGACTCGGACGTTTTGTCGCGGCAGCAAGTTCGGTGATGCTGATCGACGATGTATTCGATGCAAAAATTGCGCTGGCCTTGGCGCTTTGGTCGAGCTCTTGCCAGATTTTTTTCTTCAATGCGACATTCTCGGAAACCGCCTCGATGATCAAATCGCAATCCTTAAATTCGGCGAGTTTGTCGACCGCCTTCAGATTCGCCATGATCTGCTCGGCCTGATCGTCGGTGATTTTTTGCTTCGCAATCAGCTTGTCGAGCTGGGCTTTAATCTTTTGGACGCCCTTGGTCGCCGCATCGAGATTCTGATCCGCTACCAGAACCTTGAACCCTGATTGGGCTGCTGTCTGAGCGATCCCCTGCCCCATTTGTCCTGCGCCGACCACACCGATCGTTTGAATATTCATCTTTCCCTCCTTTTATTTTCCAATACAAAAATCCGAAAAAATCTTTCCCAGCACGTCGTCGGGCAAGGTCTCGCCGATCAGCGGGCCCAATTCGTTCATCCCGTGACGAACGTCAGTTGCAAACAGCACTAAGTCAATCGCGCCCTCGTCGCTTAAGGCTCGGTTCAGACACTCCAGCGCGCGGGTGACCGCCTGAACGTGCTCGAACTGAGTCAGCACGACTTCGCCCGGCTTGCGCGAAAGGTATCGCTCGGCAACCAGCGCCATCTCGCTTGCGATTTCGTGAATGCCCGTGAGTCGAATCGACGAAATGCCTTTCCAACTCGAAACCGGAAGCGTCTTTACCTGCGCAAATACTCGGGCCTTTTGTTCGTCGCTCAATAAATCGAGCTTGGTCACAACCCCAAGCACCGATTTACGTGAAAGATCAATCTGGTCGAGGAACGCGCGTACCTGATCGATCTGCGGATCCACGCCGTCAACGATGATCAGCACGAGGTCCGACTCGTTTGCGGCTTTGAGGGTCCGTTCGATCCCGATTTCTTCGACCGCGTCGGCGCCTTTACGAAGTCCAGCCGTGTCCGAAAGCCGGAAGGTCACGTAACCGTTTTCGCCTTTTAAATTCAATTTTTCGCGGATTACGTCGCGCGTGGTGCCCGCAACATCCGAGACGATCGAGCGATCTTCGCCCAAAAGTGCGTTAAAAAACGAGGATTTTCCGGCGTTCGGAAGGCCGAAGACCGAAACCGGAATGCCGTCCAAAAATCGCTTTCCGCGATCGAAGCTGCCGTGAAGATCGCCCAGCATCGCCACCACCGAACGAAGTCGGCCCTTTAAGCGCGGCAGGCTCACCTCGTCGATGTCTTGGTCCGAAAAATCGATGCCCACTTCCGAAAGGGTCACGAGCTGCATGAGTTCGGTGCGAATTTTTTCGATCAACTCGTGTTGCGAGCCCGAAAGTTTTTCAAGCGCGAGCGAAAGCGCAAAGTCGTTCTCGGCCGCGATCAGCTCCTTGACCGCTTCGGCCTGCGAAAGCATCATCTTGCCGTTTTTGACGGCTCGAAACGAAAATTCTCCCGGCAAGGCCATGCGCGCGCCTGCCGCGAAAATCGAATCGAGGGTCTTTTGGGCGATGATCGGGCTTCCGTGCAAAAAGAATTCGACCACGTCCTCGCCCGTAAACGAGCGCGGCCCCACGAAGGGAATCATCACGGCATCGTCCAACCGGTGGCCTTCGGCGTCCTTAAGCCACACCCGCTTGGCTTTTCTTTCGTCGATTTCGGCCCGCGAAACACCCGCGATTTTTTCGGCGATCTCAAAAGTCGCCTCGCCCGAGACCCTCAAAATACAAATCGCCCCACCTGTAGGACTACAGAGTGCGGCGATCGTTTGATTCGATAAGTACCCCGAAGGGTCGATGTGTTTTTGTTTCACGTTCAAAACGGCGAGGGCACTCCCGCCGTCGGGCCGATCCCCAGTTTTTTGTTCAAGAACTGCTGCTGAAGCACGCTAAAGACCGAGTTCACGAGCATGTAAAGGCAAAGCCCCACGGGGTACGCCAACATGAAAGCCGCGAAAAGCACGGGCATGAAACGCATCAGCTTTTGCTGGGTCTTATCCATTCCCGGGGACGGCGGCGTGAGTTTCTGCTGGAGGAGCATGATCAACATCATCAGAACCGGCGTGATGTAATACGGATCTTTCGCCGAAAGGTCGTGAATCCAGAAGCAAAACGGCGCATGGTACAGCTCGTAAGCCGAGTAAAGGACGCTGTAGAGCGCGAAGAAAATGGGCATCTGAATCAGCATCGGAAAACATCCCGACATCGGATTGTAGCCCGACGACTTCATCAGCACCATCATCTCTTGATTGAAGCGCTGCTTGTCGCCTTTGTGTTTTTCCTGAAGCGCCTTCATCTTCGGCTGAAACTCAGCCATCTTACGCATCCCCTTCATGCTCTTCATCACGAGCGGGAAGGTTAAAATCTTGATCAGAAGGGTGAGGAGGATGATTGCCACCCCGTAGTTGCCCACGAACTTGTAAATGAACTTCAGCAGCAACAAAATCGGATAGCCGATGAAGGTGAAAAAACCGAAGTTCACGGCCGTATCGAGCGACGGGTCGACTGCGCGAAGAGTTTCGAGCTCTTTCGGCATGAAAATTACTTTGAATTTCAAATTCAGCTGTTTGCCGACGACCGGAAACTGCATCGAGGCCTGTGCCGTTTGATCGCCCGTGCTTTGAAGCAACACCTTCTCGGGCGCGCCGCTTTGAGGAAGGATCGCGAAAAGAAAATAGCGACTTCCGGCGCCCACCCATTTGACGGGAACGCTGACTTCGGTCGGGTCGATGCTCTTATCGACTTTGTTGCGTTCGATTTTTCCGTTCGAAAAATAATCGAGTTCACGGTCTCGGGCTTCGTGGTCGTCCTTCAAGCCGCGCGAGACAAGATTCAAATACGCCTTCTCGGGCGCTTTCTGTTTGAACTGAACGGCGACGTTCACCAAGACCTGATCGCCCTGTACTTCGTAGGTTCTTTGGTAATCGACCTGATCGTCCGAATACGACCATTGATATTGAGAAGGAGCGATCTCCTTCAGCGATTGGCCTGCCTGCTGATTGAGGTAAGAATAGTCGGCGCCTGAAAACGTCATCAATAGAGCGCTGTCGTAATTCATGATCGTGCTTAAACTGACGCCTTTGTGTTCTTTCAAGTTCCATTGGCGGAACCAGAAGGCGCCTTGATCGAGGCTCAGGTTCGAATGCGGCAAAGAAATCGCTTTTCCCTGGCCGCCTTGGACTTCCGCGCTCGCGCCAATTCCGAAGCCCAACGACAATACTGCAAGAACGAGGATCATTTTCAGTTTCATACGGGATCATAGCCTCCGGAGCGGGAAAAAGGGTGACACTTCGAAATTCGCACGATGCCCTTCAACGTGCCTTTAAAAAAACCGTAACGGCGAACCGCCTCTTCGCAATAGCAGGAACAAGTCGGCTCAAAGCGGCATCCCGAGTAAGGGTTTCCGCTCATCATTTTCGAAAACGCATGAAGAAGAGGAGAGGCCACCGCATGATAAAACTTAAAAGCGAAGCTCATCCGCCCCCCAGCACCGATCCAAGACGCTTCGCACTTTTTGCGCAGTCGTATGATCGACGCGAGCCTGACCCGAAACCACTACATTGTAGTCGTAAGCGCCGAGCCGGTCGCGATACGCCCGAAAACTTTCCCGAATCTGCCGCTTGATGCGATTTCGGAGCACGCTGTGGGTTCTTTTTACGGTCATTCCCAGCCGCGCTTCGTTCTTCTCGTTCGGAATCCTGAAAATAAGACAAGCGCCCAAGCGCTTCACTTCGCTTCGGTTGAAAAACTGAAGATATTCTCTTCTCTTACGAACACGGGCGCTTTTCGGAAAGTCCATTATTTATTTAGAAGCGACGGTCGGAACGAGACGCTTGCGCCCTTTTGCGCGACGGCGTTTCAAAACTTTCTTTCCGCCTGCGGTCTCCATTCGTGAACGAAAACCATGGGTTTTGGTTCTTTTCTTGCGTGAAGGTTGGTACGTACGTTTCATAAAATCAAATTCCTTATTCGTTCGGCCGCGAAGCGATCCGAGCCGAGCCGGATCAGCAATCAATCCATTTTTTGTTGATTGACTTGACTTATCGGATTTTAGGCCTCGTTGTCAATCCCACAAGTTCATGCTAGGTCTTTTAGGGCTTTATTTATGAATCAGTCAAATCTGTGGGCAACGACCTATCACCAAATTCTTCAAAACCACGAAGACCCGAACGGCGTGAAGTTTTGGCTGGACGCATTAAAATGGGGAAAGGCCGAGCGTTTATCTCCGGGTCGCGTTCGCATTCACCTCTCCGCTCCTAATAATTATTACGTCAACTTCATCAATACCACCTTTAAGACCGAAATCGAAAACGCCGTCGCCCAGGTTTTGGGCGAATCCTGCGAAGTCTTGATCGAAGTCGAGCGTGCGATTCCGGTCGACGAAGTGACCGTCGCGAAAACTCAACCGGGCATTCCGAATCTGGTCAATCCCTTGGCCCCACCCGCTGCGGAAGACCTGTCGTCGCCTGCGCTCCGACCGTCCGTTAGCCCCGCTGCCAGGCCCGCTGCTTCGCCAAAGAGCGCTTCCGCCAAAACGGTCCTTGCCGATCACATCGACCCGACGTTGACCTTCGACAACTACATCGTAGGCCCGTCCAATCAGTTCGCGTACGCCTCGGCATTTTCGACGAGCGAAAAACCTGCGGTTCAATTCAATCCTTTGTTTATTTACGGACCGCCTGCGGTGGGAAAAACCCACTTGCTTCATGCGATCGCCAATCACATCAAGCAGCGAAACCCGCACATCCGGGCTTACTTCGTCTCGGCCGAGAACTTCGTGAATGAATTCATCGAAAGTTTGCAACATAAAAATCCGGGCGATTTCCGCGCGAAATACCGCGAAAACGTCGATTTGCTTCTGATCGACGACGTGCAGTTCATCGTCGGAAAAGACCGCTCCGAAGAGGAATTCATCCACACGTTCAATACGCTCCATAGCCTGAAAAAGATGATCGTGCTCACCTCGGATAAGGCGCCGAAGGACATCGACGGACTTGAGGAGCGGATTCGCACGCGCTTTGAAATGGGCTTAGTCGCCGACATCCGTCCGCCCGAAATCGAAACCCGCATCGCGATTCTGAAGGCCAAGGCCGAAGCCGACGACATTTACCTTCCGGACGAGGTGGCGACCTTCTTGGGCACTTATGTTCGCGACACCGTTCGCAACCTGCACGGCGCGCTCGTCAAGCTTCAACAGTACGCTTCGCTGACCGGATCCGAGATCACGCTCGAACTGGCGAAACAAGTGATGCAGAATTCGATTCCCGAAGAAGGCCAGGAATACACGGTCGAGATGATCTTGAACGCCGTCTGCAAACACTACTCGATCAAATTGAAAGACCTGAAAGGCGTTTCGCGCGCGAAAAATTTCTCGCTCCCCCGTCAGGTTTCGATGTACCTGATCCGCCGGTACACGAGCTTGGGCTTTCGCGAGATCGGTCAAATTTTTGGCAAGGATCACTCCACCGCGATTCACGCTCACCAAAAGATCGAAAACGAGATCGAAACGCAGCTCGATCTTAAACATCATATCGAAGCCATCTGCGAGCAGCTCTGACGTAAGCGGGGGCCGCCCCGCTTCCGATCAGAATTTTGACGGTTTTTGAGGCAAAACTCAGAAATAGTGATTGGTTTTTTTCGCCCGAGCGATCAACCTATTATTTAGGGAAAGGATGCCCTCGGCATGAAAATCACTCGTCTTCTCGTTGCGTTGGCATTAGGGCTTACCGGAATTAGCCGCCCGGCTCGCGCCGAAATTCACCACTACGACTTGGAAAATCAAAAATTCTCGGTGAACGTCCCCTCCGGCTGGCAAACGGTCGAAGGAATGTACGGTTTCCCCCTCGTCCTGCTCGGGCCCGACAACGACGAAGGCCACCGCACCACGATCGCCATCACGCCGACCGGGCATTCGGATGACGCCGATATTTTCAATCGCGGAAACGTCGAAGACATCACTCCGTACCGCGAAGGCCGCGAAAAATGGCTTTCAAAATACGACGGCAAATCCATTTCATACGACGATTACCGAAAAATCCGTTGGGCGGGCATCGAAGAAGCCCACACCTTGGGTTATCACTACGAGCTTCCGACCGGAAAATTCTACGAACGCTCGCTTTACCTTTATTGCGACGGAAAGAAAATCGTGCACGTGAAATCGCTCGTCCTCGGCAAATACGAGGCACGGGACGACGATCTGGTCGACCGCACGATCAAAAGCTTGAAATGCGCGAAACAATAGGAAGGACCGGATGAAAAATTTTCTGAACTCCAGCCTTTCCGTAAAAATCATGGCCTACGTGCTGACGCTTCAACTGGCGGTCGGCTCCTTCCCGCTTCGCATGCCTGCGGCTTCAGCCGCTCCCAAGAAGGTCTCCACCCATCGGGTCGAGAGAACCGACGACGAGCAATCGATCAATACCCCGATCGAAGCCGAACGATACGTCAAAGAGACCGAGCAGCAGATTAAATTTTTCGATAAAATGGGTTGCATCGACGACCACGGAAAAGTGAAAACTTCGGCCGCATTCGTGCTCGCGGACCACGTCTCGGAAAACGACATGGACGTGAAGAACTGCGAAATCGAAGCCCAAAAACTCAAACATCACATCGCGCTTTCAAACGAATTGATCGCCGAATACGGCTTCAACTCCCAACAGGGAAACTGCGCCGAATGCAGCCTGGCCGCTCAGAAGTCGAAAGCGGTCGAGGCCGATACCAAAGACGGCGCGAATTCCTGCCCCCCGAAGAAGAAGGCCGAAATCGCCAAGCAAAGTTGTAACTTCTTTTGCCAGATGAAACCCGCGCTCTCGATCGCGACGGCCGGTCTGACTTCGGTTTTAGGGGGACTGGTCGGTGACGGCTGCCCGAAAGAGACCGTGGGGAAAACCTTGGGAACCGGCCTGAAATGTGCGGCCAACATCGCCAAAGGTATGGTGCTTGCGATTTGGGACGCAATCAAAGGACTGGCGAACCTGGTCTGGGAAGGCGCAAAGTGGGTCGGGAAAAAAATCAAAAGCGCCGGAAAAAGGTTTCTCGTCTGGGCAGGCTTCATGAAAGCCGAGAGCAAGACGGCGGACAACATCCACGCAGTCTCGCAACAAACCCAGCAGCAGGTCGCCGATTATCAAAAAAATAAAGGAAGCTGGTTCACCCGAACGGCGAAAAACGTCGTGAACTTTTTGTGGGATACGGTGAAAGAGATTCTTTACATCGGCAAATATCAGCGCGATTCGCAGTGCATGACTTGTTCCGAAAAAGGCCAGCTGCTTTGTGAAATCGGCGGAAGAATCGTGTCCGACGTCGTGGGGTTCACCTTCACGCTCGGAGTCGGTTATGGCGCCGTGAAAACGGCCGCGGCGAAACTGCTTCCGGAAGTCACCGAAGCGCTCGCGAAACTTTCGGTTACCGCAGAAGAAGGCAGTATCGCCGCCAAAGCGGCGAAAGCGACTAAAACCGGATTGCGAGTTGCGGGCGATGCGGTGGTCGCGACCGGCAAGGCGATTTCCAGGACGGCGACCCGGTCATGGAAGCTCTTGCAAGAATCGAAAGCTTATCGAGCCATTTTAAAAAGCGAAGTCAGTGAAACCACGATTAAGGCTCTGAAAGCCGGTGGAAAGAGGGCTTCGGAATCGATCCCCGGAAAAATTGTGATCAAAGTAGGCCGTGGCGTCCGAAACGGATTTGATCGTTATGCCGAATTCGACAACGAAATTTTCGGAAAAGGCGCCGGAGTCGGCGGAAAAGCCACCGACGGTATTCTCAACACGACGGCCGCGAAAATCCACGAACTTCGTCGTCAGGGAAAATACGAAGAAGCCAGCCGGATCGCGATGGCGGGCGTGGACGAACTGAACGTCGGAAAAGAAGCGAAAGACGCGCTCGGCGGCACCGAAAAAGCCAAACGCATGGTCGCGCGCATGAAGGGCGTGACGAAGAAACAACTGAACGGAATTGAAGACCTGACGGATGCCGCGTTCGAAAAAACGGGCAAGGATGCTTTGGAAATCTCGACCGACGTCGGCGCCAAAGAAGTGAAAGTCAAAAAGGCGGACGACGTGATCTCGACCCTCGTTTCGCCGGACGCGAAAACAGCGCTGATTCGCAACAAAGACGGTTCCGTCCACATCATCGACCTTGAGAAAGACCGGATCGTTCACACGATTCCGCCCAAAGAAGCGAAGGTGGTCGACGAGCTGACGGGAGTCCGTTCGATGGACGGAAAATCGGCCGAAGAGGCTGCAAGAATCCAGACCGAAACGAATCTCGATCTGAACGGTGTGAAATACGAAGAAAAAACCGAGGACGGAAAAAAGGTCGTCGAGATCAAAACGCCGAAAGGCTGCGATCCGAAGTCGGTGACCCTCGGAGTTGACCGTGCCCGGTAGTCGGATTTTAACCTCGTATTGAGCGAGTTTTCCACCATGGTGATATCCACCGGTGTAAATTATAAAATAGACGCGAATTCGATAGGTTATAAAACTTATCCCCCAAGCCAAACTTCGCCGTCTCGATTTTCAACCTGCGATCCACCGGTGATTCACCCGGTTTGGTGGATTCATTCGGTGGATAACCGGATCGTTTGAATGAAAATACTGATGACTCGTCTCGACAGAAATTCCACTTTAGGTGGATTAGCGGTGGATAACCCCAAAAACCTCGACGCTTTCAAGCCATCACGATTCATCCACCAAAAACCGAATTTTATCCCCCATGGGTTTTCCACCGATTCCGAAACAATGTTCGTTTTTCTTTTCAAGAGGTTAAGAGGTTATCCCCCTCGTCCACACCCCTATGACTACTACTCTTTCTTTATATATCTTTCTATTTACGGACAAGGTGGCTTTGATTAAGGTGGATAACGTTATGAAATTCAGTATTCAACGAGAACCCCTTTTAAATGCTTTGCAAAAAATTTCATCGGTCATCGAAAAGAAGCACACGATGGAAATCCTGGGGAACGTTCTTTTTGAAGCCAAGGAAGACAAACTCACTTTAAGCGGAACCGATCTTGAAGTGGGACTTCAAATTTCTTTGGATGCTCAAATTCAAGAACCCGGAAAACTGACCCTTTCCACGAAACACATTTTAGACATCACCAAAGAACTGCCGAATCAACCGATGCACTTCGTACTGAAGCCGAATCACTGGGTGGAAATCACCTGCGTGAAGGCGCGCTTCAACGTGGTCAGCATTTCGGCCGAAGGCTATCCGAACCTTCCTCTCTTCGAAGAAAAGAATTATCACTACGCGAACTCCGAGCGTTTAAGCGAGATGATCGACAAGACCGAATTTGCGGTTTCGACCGATGCGACCCGCTATCATCTGAACGGCGTTTACCTCGAAGTGCTTTCGAACACGATGATTCGCATGACGGCAACCGACGGACATCGATTGTCGTACATCGATCATGAAGTATTCACCAAGCCGATCGAACTGAAACGCGGAGTCGTCATTCCTAAAAAAGGTCTGACCGAACTTCATAAGATGGTTCAGGCCACGAAAAACGTCGGAATCGCTTTTGAAAAAGGCTATCTCTACGCAAAATCCGAAAATGCGTATTTGTTCGTTCGTTTGATCGAGGCGGATTATCCCGATTACCGTCAGGTGATCCCGCAAAATCTCGACAAAACGATCCATCTCAAACGCGAAGACCTTTTGGGAGCTTTGAAGCGTGTGTCGTTGATGGCTCACGAAAAGAGCAAGGGCGTGAAGCTGAATATTCAAGACGGTCTTCTTTCGATCGCTTCGTCGAATCCCGACATGGGCGAAGCCCGGGACGAAATCGGGATCGACTACTCGGGAGAAAGCTTGGAAATCGGCTTTAATGCGAAATACATCCTCGATTGTCTCGAAGTGATGAAAGATTCCGATATCGAATTTCACTTCAAAGACAAGACCAAGCCCGGATTGATCCAGTCGACGAGCCATAAAAATCACTGCTACGTGATCATGCCGATGCGGATCTAGTGACTGGCATTGCGGTGCCATGAGTTTCTCGATACGATGAAGGCTCATTGAAGCTGAAAAAACTATTCATTAAAAATCTTCGGAACCTTCAGGAGATGAGCCTGGATTGCGGCTCGGGGATTCACTTCATCCACGGTCAGAATGCTCAGGGGAAAACTTCGATTTTAGAATCGGTTTACCTGCTGAGCAATTTGCGTTCGTTTCGGGATTCCGATCTTTCGGCTTTATTGCAATATGGAAAGGATTTTGCTCAGGTAAAGGGCGAATTCCAGATCGGCGGCGACACGGCAGCCGAACTTCGGGTGGATTTGATCCGAGGGCCGGCCCGGTTTGAAAAACGCGCTTACATCAACCAGAAACTCGTCAGAAGCGCCGTGGATTACTTCGGAGTCAAGCTCCAGCACTCCCCGATCCAGTTCCATGCGATCAATCTGAACCCGACTTCGACCGATTTGATCCGGGGCGAGCCGAGTCTGCGGCGGAGCTATTTGAACCAAGTCATTTCGAGCGAAGACCCCGAATGGATGCCGATTTTGAAGCGGTATCAGAATATTTTGGATCAAAAAAACGCGCTTTTAAAACAGGAAGAAAAAGTCGATCCGCAACTGCTTAAAATCCTGAATGAAAATCTGGTCGAAGCGGGGGCTGCGATCATTCATCGTCGGCTTCAATACCTGAACAAACTGGCTGCTCCCGTCTTAGAATTTTTATCAAATATCGCCCCCCAACAGACCCCCGTCCGACTGGGCTATTTTTCGAAGGTTTTTTCGGGGGTTTATCCCTCAGAAACCCTTTATTTTACTGGACATTTTGATCTTCCCTCGATACAAATTTTGATGGAAAACCTTCATCAAAAACTCGTTCAATTCGGCCCTCAAGAAAGGGCCCGAAAAACGAGCGTGATCGGCCCTCACCGGGACGATCTGGTCTTTCGGGTCGGGCACACGGTTCCTGATCTCTTAGCAGACCTTTTGAATGTCGGTTCCCAAGGCGAGATTCGGTCGTTGTTACTGGCTTTGAAATTGAGTGAGCTGGAATCGTTCAAAGAGCACACTCAAGTGCAGCCGGTATTGCTCATCGATGATTTTTCATCCGAGCTCGATGCGACTCGCAGAAGTTTTTTACTGAATTATCTGAAGGATTCGGACCTTCAGATTTTCGTGACTTCGACCGACCGCTTTGCCGAAGGCAAGACGATCGAAATGGTTGGCGGCAAAATGCTCTGACCCGGAAATGAGAAATTGTTTATGAGCACGACGGTGAACACGGAATACTCGGCTGATAAAATCAAAGTCCTCGAAGGGCTGGAGGCGGTTCGCAAACGTCCGGGGATGTACATCGGCGACACCGGCGTTCGCGGCTTGCACCACCTCGTTTACGAAATCGTCGACAACTCGGTCGACGAAGCGCTGGCGGGATTCGCCACGGCCATCAAAGTTTTCATCCATGCCGACAACAGCATCACCGTCGAAGACGACGGTCGCGGGATTCCGACGGGCATGCACGCTTCCGGAATTTCGGCGGTCGAGCTCGTTTTGACGAAACTTCATGCCGGCGGTAAGTTCAACGAAGACGGCGGAGCGTACAAGGTTTCGGGCGGTCTTCACGGCGTCGGCGCCTCGGTCGTCAATGCGCTTTCCGAAACGCTGAAGGTCGAAGTCAAACAACACGGAAAGATTTTCACTCAAAGCTTCAAACGCGGAAACCCCGTTTCGGGCCTTCAAGAGATCGGCCTTGCGGATACGACCGGCACGAAAACGACTTTCAAACCCGATCACGAAATGTTCTCGATCTTGGAATACAACGTCGAAACCCTGGCGACGCGCTTTCGCGAACTTGCGTTTTTGAATAAAGGATTGCGCATCCAGCTTACCGACGAGCGCGCAGAAACTCCGCAGATGCAGGAATTTTTCGCCGAAGGCGGAATCATTCAATTCGTCGAATTCATGAACTCCACCCGTCAGAAGCTGAACGACGAGGTGATCTCGTTCACCCAAGAAGTCAACGGCGTCGTGGTCGACGTCGCCCTTCAGTGGAACGACGCTTACAACGAACTCGTTTATTCTTACGTAAACAACATCCACACGATCGAAGGCGGAACGCACGTTTCGGGCTTTCGAACCGCGCTTACCCGCGTAGTGAATAAATTCATCGTCGAAAACGGCATGAATAAGAACTTCAAAGAATCGCTTCAGGGCGAAGACATTCGCGAAGGATTGGCGGCCGTGATTTCGGTCAAGGTGCCGGAGCCTCAGTTCGAGGGTCAGACGAAGGGCAAACTCGGAAACGGCGAAGTCGAGGGTTACGTCAGCCAGGTCGTCAGCGAAAACCTGACCAAGTATTTCGAACTGAACCCGACGACGATCAAAAAAGTGATTCAAAAATCGATCGATTCGGCCGTGGCCCGGATCGCCGCCCGCAAGGCGCGCGAACTCACGCGCCGGAAGACCGCGCTCGATACCGGCGGACTCCCGGGAAAGATGGCCGATTGTCAGGAACGCGATCCCGCCCTTTGCGAATTATATCTGGTCGAGGGTGATTCGGCCGGCGGATCGGCCAAGCAAGGTCGCTCGCGAAAAAATCAGGCGATTCTGCCGTTGAAGGGAAAAATCTTGAACGTCGAGAAGGCCCGGTTCGACCGCATGCTTTCGAGCGAAGAAATCCGCGTGCTCATTTCGGCGATCGGAGCGGGCATCGGCAAGGACGACTTCGACCCGAACAAGGCGCGCTACCATAAAATCATCATCATGACCGACGCCGACGTCGACGGTTCGCACATCCGCACCTTGTTGCTGACCTTTTTCTACCGTCACATGTTCGCGCTGATCGAACGGGGCTATCTCTACATCGCTCAGCCGCCTCTGTATCGCGCGAAAAAAGGAAGCAAAGAACAATACCTGAAAAACGAACAAGAGCTGTTTGAATTTCTGCTTCAAACCGGAATCGATTCGACCCACGTAAAAATCGGTGATCAGGAATTGGAGCGCGACCGGTTGCTGCAAGTCCTGCGGGCTGCTTCGAAATATACGAAAGCGATCGAACGGCATTCGACGCGTTCGAATCCGGAAGTCCTCAAGTTCCTCGTCGCCAATCAAGTCAAACCCGACGTCCTTCGCGACGAAGGCAAGCTGAATGCGCTGAAAGAAAAAATGACGAAAGACTTAAACGAGCTGGGTTACGTCGTCGAGATCAAGCCCGTGAAGGAAGCGGACGGATCGTATTTGCTGAAAATTCGCACTCGCATCGAAGGCACGAGCAAGATGACTCAAGTCAGCTTGAATCTGCTGCAAAGCCTCGAATTCGAAGAAATGGTCGCCAATTATCAAGCTTCCGAAGAAGTCCATCAACACAACATCTCGCTGAGACTCGGCGAAGGCCAGCCGAAGCCGTATCGGACCATGGCCTCGGCCATGGGCGCGATCATGGAACATGCCCGTAACGGAGTGAACATCCAACGCTACAAAGGGTTGGGAGAAATGAACCCCGAACAGCTTTGGGAGACCACGATGGATCCCGAGCGGCGGACCTTGCTCAAAGTCACCATGGACGACGCAGTCGCGTCCGACCAGGTTTTTTCGCTTTTGATGGGCGACGAGGTCGAGCCTCGCCGGAATTTTATCGAGCAGAACGCACTGAAAGTGCGAAATCTCGACATTTAGGAGAAAATCATGGTGCGCTCAAAAATTCTTGCTACCGGAATGTACGTTCCGCCGAAGGTCGTGAAGAACGACGATCTGAAGGCCTTCATGGAAACATCCGACGAATGGATCCGGCAGCGCACCGGAATCGAACAGCGTCACTGGGTCGATGGAAATGTCTCGACCTCCGATCTGGCTTGCGAGGCCTCGAAGATCGCGCTGAAAAACGCCGGCGTCGACAAATCCGAACTCGACATGGTGATCTTGGCGACGCTTTCGCCCGACCATGAATTCCCCGGAACGGCCTGTTTCCTTCAGAAAAAACTCGGAGTACCGGGCATTCCCGCGCTCGACGTCCGTCAACAATGCACGGGCTTTATTTACGCGATGTCGATCGCCGATCAGTTCATCCGCACCGGAACTTACCGAAAGATCCTGGTCGCCGGTGCCGAAGTTCATTCCAAAGGCCTTGAGAAAAACACGAACGGCCGCGACGTCTCGGTTTTGTTCGGCGACGGCGCGGGCGCGATCGTCATGGCCGCGACCGAAGTCAAAGATCCGAAAACGGATTCTTACCTGCTTTCGACTCACCTTCATGCCGACGGAACTTACGCCGAGGAGCTTTGGACTCCGGCCCCGGGTTCGGGCTTCGCAGGTGATCGCGTCACCCAAGAGATGATCGACGAGCGTTTGATTTATCCGAGGATGAACGGAAAGACCGTGTTCATGCACGCCGTAAAACGGATGCCTGAGGCCGTGATGGAAGCGCTTTCGGCCAACCAGCTGAAGCCCGAAGACATCGACCTGTTCGTATTCCATCAAGCCAATCTTCGGATCAACGACATGGTCGCCAAGCAATTCGGCATTCCCTCCGAAAAAGTTTTCAACACGATTCAAAAATACGCGAATACGACGGCGGCCACGATTCCGATCGGGCTCGACGAAGCGGTTCGGACGGGCAAACTCAAAAAAGGCATGCTCGTCGCCTCGGCTGCGTTCGGCAGCGGGTTTACCTGGGGCTCGGCGGTTTATCGTTTCTGATCAGGGATTAAGGAAATTTTATGGAAACACCCAACAACGAATCCGAAAACAAGGGCATTTCAAACGTCAACATCGAAGAAGAAATGCGCGGGGCTTATCTCGACTACGCCATGAGCGTGATCATCGGCCGCGCCCTTCCTGACGTGCGTGACGGCCTGAAGCCGGTTCACCGCCGGTCGTTGTACGCGATGTACGATCTTTCGAACACGCACAACAAGCCTTACAAAAAATCGGCTCGTATTGTCGGGGACGTCATCGGTAAGTATCACCCGCACGGCGATTCGGCCGTGTACTACACGATCGTCCGCATGGCGCAGGATTTTTCGCTTCGTTATCCCCTGGTCGACGGTCAGGGGAACTTCGGTTCGATCGACGGCGATATGGCGGCAGCCATGCGTTACACCGAGATTCGAATGGAAAAAATCACCGACGAAATTTTAGCCGACCTTGAAAAAGAAACGGTCGACTTCGGGCCGAACTATGACGGTTCGTTGCAAGAGCCGCTCGTCTTCCCGACGAAGATTCCGAATCTGCTCATTAACGGCTCGACCGGGATCGCCGTCGGCATGGCGACGAACATTCCACCCCACAACTTGGGCGAAGTCATCGATGCGACCTTGGCGTTGATCAAAGATCCGACTTTGGGCACGGACGCGATGATGGAATACATCAAGGGCCCGGATTTTCCGACGGCGGGACTCATCATCGGTTCGAACGCGATTAAGCTCGCTTATAAAACGGGTCGCGCGGTGATCACGCTTCGCGCGCGCACCGAAATCGAGACCTTCAAGAACGACCGCGAGCGCATCATCGTTACCGAACTTCCGTATCAGGTGAACAAAGCCAAGGTGGTCGAACGGATCGCCGAACTCGTGAACGACGACAAACTCGAAGGGATTTCAGACATCCGCGACGAATCCGACCGCACGGGAATGCGCGTGGTCGTCGAAGTGAAAAAATCCGAGAGCGCGAACGTGGTGCTCAACCGCCTTTTCAAGATGACCCAGCTTCAAGACAGCTACGGCATTTCGTTATTGGCGATCGACCACAATCAACCCAAGATGTTCAACCTTCGCGACATGATCCAGGCCTTTGTCGATCACCGCAAGGATGTCGTGATTCGCAGAACCGTGTTCGACTTGAGAAAAGCCGAGCAACGGTTGCACATTTTGGAAGGCTTAAAGCGCGCAGTCGAGAACCTCGACGAGGTGATCGCGCTCATTCGCGGATCGGCGAACGCGCCTGAGGCCTTGAACGGTTTGATGTCGAAGTTTCAATTCACCCAGATCCAGGCGCAAGCTATTTTGGACATGCGCTTGCAGCGGTTGACGGGGCTTGAGCGCGACAAGATCGTCCAGGAATACAACGACGTTTTGAAAATCATCGTCGACTTGAAAGACATTCTGGCAAACGAGTCGCGGGTGCTTGAGATCATTTCGAACGAACTGACCGAGATCCGCGAAAAATACGCTGACGATCGCCGGACCGAGATCGTGCTCGACGAAGGCAGCGACATCGACATCGAAGACCTGATCACCGACGAGCCCACGCTCGTGACGATTACGCGGACGGGGTACATCAAACGGACGGATCCGAATCAGTTCAAGGCCCAAGGCCGCGGCGGCAAGGGCATTATCGGCGCCCAGACCGACGACGACGATTTCGTGACCCAGATTTTCCAAACGACCACGCTTTCGAATCTTTTCTGCCTGACGGACAAAGGCCGTTTGCACGTGATCAAGGCGTACAAGGTACCCGAAGGCACCCGAACGTCGAAAGGAAAGGCGATCGTCAACCTGCTGACGCTTCAGCCGGACGAAAAGGTGGTTCGGACGCTTCCGGTGACGGAATTCGATGAAAATAAATTTCTGATCATGAGCACCCGCAAAGGGATCGTGAAGAAAACCGCGTTGAGCGAGTATCGAAACGTCCGCACGAGCGGCATCAACGCGATTTCGATCGAAGAAGGCGACGTGCTGATGGGCGCGCGGATTACCGACGGAAACCAAGAGATCTTCATGACGAGCGCAAGCGGAATGAGTATTCGTTTCAGCGAAAAAGACGTTCGTCCGATGGGCCGCACGGCTTATGGTGTTTACGGTATGTCGCTCGTCGAAGGCGACAAGGTCGTCGGCATGGACGTGATTTCTCCGGACGGTGGCGAATCGTCGGGCGAAATTCTGGTCGTTTCGGAACTGGGTTACGGAAAGCGGACTCCGATCAGCGAATACCGGGTTCAAAGCCGCGGCGGAAAAGGAATCATCACGCTCAAGGTGACCGAAAAAACGGGTAACCTGATCAGCGCTCGCGAAGTTTGCGCGAAAGACGACCTGATGCTCATGTCGTCGCGGGGCAAGCTCATCCGCATGCAGATCGGCGACATCAGCGAGCAGAGCCGGAACACTCAAGGCGTTCGCTTGATGAACGTCGAGGGCGACGCGGGCGAGAAGGTCGTGGCGGTCGAAATCCTTCCGAGCGAAGACGACGTGGCCGAAACCGCGGGCGGTTCGGAAGACTCGACCGGAAAATCAACCGAGACCTTGCATTAAAATGAGAGCGTTTTGATGAGATTTTGGACGGGGGTCGCGCTGGCGATCCTGCTTTCCGCATGCACGATCCAGTCCTCGCTTTCGAGCCGTTACCTCACGGCCGAAAAACTCTGGACCGAAAAAAATTACCGCGCAGCCGTGACCGAATTCGATCGCATCGTCAAGGACAGCCCGAACAGCGCGATCGGCTTGCAGGCCCTGTGGCGAGCGTCTTCGACGCGGACACTTTTTTTGGACGATCAGGAAGAGGCGGTCAGGGGCTTCGAGACCTATTTGGAGCGCGCATCGAATTCGGATCTCGCGCCGCAAGCGCAGAAGGAAATCGCCGAAATTTATTTTCTGAAGCTCGACCAATATCCGAAGGCGATCGATGCCTATCAAAAGCTGTTGGAGTCGAAAAAGTTTTCGGCCGACGACGAAGCCATGTTTCTATATCGAATCTCGCGCTCGTATTTTTTGATGGGAAAAATCCTCCACTCAATCGAATCTAACGAGCAGTTGATTCAGAAGTTTCCGAAGTCGCCCTACTTTCTGAAGGCCAAGGTCGACCTTGCGAACGGGTGGTACGCCGTCGGCGATACCGAAAAAGAGGGTTACGCCAAGGCGATGAAGCTGTTTCAAGAAATCGCGAACCTCACCCGCGGCAGGGACGAAACGGTTTACGCCGAAGCGCTTTTCGGCGAAGCCTCGATCTTGGAAGAACAGGACCAGCTTGAAGAGGCATATAACCGCTTCAAGGCCTTGGTCTCGATTTATCCCGTGCCGAACGTGGTCAAGATTCGGATGATCCGCTTGGAAGAGCGGATGAAACGGAAGCGAAAATGAGCTCTGACGATCAAAATCGCTACCGACAACTGGCCTTGTTCGCGACGATCATTGCCGAAGTCGTGATGACCCCGTCGATTTTGGGCGGATTGGTTTATTGGTGGATGCGCGAAAAGCCGACTCGCACATTTTGGACTGGAGTTGCGGCCGTGATTGGTTTAGGAATTGGCTTTTATCAAGTTTATCGATTGAGCCGAAATGAATCCTCCAAATCCCATTCCTCAAAGTAGTCGCTTCGGAGTCTTCCTCGGGGTTGCCGCCGTTCTGTGGTTGGCCCTGGGATGCGCGATTTACATTTCCCGGCCCGCCGATCTCATTGGTTTCATTCAGATCTTTTTTTTCACGTTTTTGGATTTGGTTTTTCTCATCCTGATTTTCAAGACCGTCTTTTTCGTACCGTCGACGCATGGCGGCAGAAAAATGCAAATCCTCCTTTTTGTATTTTTTAAGTTGGTTTGTCTGGGATTTTTGGCTATAACACTGAAAAGATTAAGAAATGCACCTATTTCGGTGATTTTAATGG
>Ga0164242_10000213_pt1 | contig 72624 bp, 66 predicted proteins | sample OricomgcompostMG_FD_108783 | JGI IMG/M metagenome (GOLD analysis project Ga0164242, IMG submission 108783) | Miracle-Growth compost microbial communities from Emeryville, California, USA - Original compost - Miracle growth compost (MG) ... | reverse complement strand
GGGATCGGCGGCACGTCGGGGTCGCAGTGCACGTCGAGCACGTACGGCTTGTCGGCGGAGAGTGCCTGCGCCCAAGCGCCGGCGAGCTGCTCAGGATCGGTCACCGTGATCGCGCCGAGCCCGATGGAGGCCGCGAAGTCGGCGTAGGACACCTCGGGCAGGGCCTGGGACTCCACGAAGTCGGGCGTACCGCCCATCGCCCGCAGCTCCCAGGTCACCTGGTTGAGGTCGTTGTTGTGGAGTACGGCGACGACGAGCCGCGGGTCGGCCCAGTCACGCCAGTAGCGGGCGACGGTGAGCAGTTCGGCCAAGCCGTTCATCTGCATCGCGCCGTCGCCCTCGAAGGCGATCGCGGGCCGCTGCGGATGGGCGAACTTCGCCCCGATCACGTAAGGGACGGCCGGACCCATGGTGGCGAGCGTGCCCGAGAGGGAGCCGCGCATGCTGCCGCGCATCCGGATCTGGCGGGCGTACCAGTTGGCGGCGGAGCCGCTGTCCGCAGCGATGATCGCGTCCTCGGGCGCGGTCTTGGAGAACTCCTGGAACAGCCGCATGGGGTTGATCGGGTCGGCCTCGACCTGCGCCTCCGCCTCCATCACCTCCCACCAGTGCCGGACGTCGGCCTCGATCTTCTCCCGCCAGCTGCGGTCGGTCTTCCGCTGTAGCAGCGGGATCAGTGCCTTCAGGGTCTGGGCGGCGTCGCCGACGAGGTTGAGCTCGTAGGGGTAGCGCATGCCGATCATGGCGCCGTCGATGTCGATCTGGACCGCCCGGGCCTGGCCGGGCTCAGGCAGGAACTGGCTGTAGGGGAAGTTGGAGCCGATCGTGAGCAGGGTGTCGCAGTCGGCCATCAGCTCGTAGCTGGGCCTGGTGCCCAGCAGCCCGATCGAGCCGGTGACGAACGGCAGCTCGTCGGAGAGGACGTCCTTGCCGAGCAGCGCCTTGGCAACCCCGGCGCCGAGCAGCTCGGCGACCTCGGTGACCTCGTCGGCTGCGCCGCGGGCGCCCTGGCCGACGAGGATCGCCACCTTCTCGCCGGCGTTGAGAAGGTCGGCGGCAGCATGCACGGCGACGTCGTCCGCCGCGACGTCGGGCCAGGTGATGCCCAGGCTGGAGGGCACCATCTTGAAGTCGTGGGTCGGGGCGGAGTACTCCAGCTCCTGGACGTCGTTGGGGATGATGATCGCCGTCGGCGCATGCCGGGTCATCGCGATCCTGATCGCCCGGTCCAGGACGTTGGGCAGCTGCTCAGGCACGGTGACCATCTGGACGTAGTCGCTGGCCACGTCCTTGAACAGGCTCAGCAGGTCGACCTCCTGCTGGTAGCTACCGCCCATGGCGGTGCGGTTGGTCTGGCCGACGATCGCGACGACCGGCACGTGGTCGAGCTTGGCGTCGTAGAGCCCGTTGAGGAGATGGATCGCGCCCGGACCCGAGGTGGCCATGCACACCGCAGGCTTGCCGCTGAACTTGGCGTAGCCGACGGCCTCGAAGGCCGCCATCTCCTCATGACGCGCCTGGATGAACCGCGGCTGGTCATCAGCCCGGGAGAAGGCGCCCACGATCCCGTTGATCCCGTCCCCGGGGTAGCCGAAGACCTCCTCGACGCCCCACTCGCGCAGGCGCTCCAGCAGTCGGTCGGCGACGGTGGTGCTCATCGGATCACTCCTCTGTGTCGGTCGTGTCTGTCTTGGTCGTGTTCGGGTTGTCCAGTCCTCGGGCGAGGAGCTGGGCGAGGTGGAGTGCGTGGTGGCCGGTCTCGTCGTACTCGCTGATCTGGGTGCGGCAGGAGAAGCCGTCGGCGAGGACGACGTCCCCTGCCTCGGTCGCGCGGACGCGGGGGAGCAGGGTCTGTTCCGCGAGGGCCCTGCTGACCTCGCCGTGGCCGGCGGTGAAGCCGAAGTTGCCGGCCAGCCCGCAGCAGCCCGAGTCCAGCCGCTCGACATCGGCGCCGGTCCGCTCGAGTACCTCGGCGTCGGCGTCCCAGCCGAGCACGGCATGCTGGTGGCAGTGCACCTGCGCCACGCCGGCGGCTCCCTCCAGGCGGGGCGGCTGCCAGCCGGGCGTGTGGTCGCGGAGGAGCTCGGCCAGAGTCACGGTGTGGTCCCTCAGCCGGTGCACGTCCTGGTCGCCGGTGAAGAGCTCCGGCGCGTCGCCGCGGAAGACGGTCGTGCAACTGGGCTCGAGGCCGACCACGAAGCCGCCCTCGCGCACGTGCGGAGCGAGCGCGTCGACAGTACGGCGGAGCCGACGCTTGGCGACGTCCAGCTGGCCGGTGGAGATCCAGGTCAGGCCACAGCACAGGCCCTTCCCGTCGGGGTCGGTGGGGATGTCCACCGACCAGCCGGCGTCCTCGAGCACCGCGACAGCGGCCTTCCCGACCTCAGGATGGAAGTGGTTGGTGAACGTGTCGGGCCACAGCAGCACGCGCCCGCGGGCACCGTCGGGGCCGGGCGTACGCCGCGCCCACCACTGTTGCAGCGTCTCGGTGGCGAACGCGGGGACCTGGCGGTCCTCCAGACCTGCCGCCCGGGTGGCCAGCCTGCGCAGGAAAGGCGCCCTCGCCGCTCCGTTGACCGCGCGCGCCAGGCCGGTCCGCTCGACGAGCCGGGCCATGTCGGGCAACCAGCCGAGCGCGTAGTCGGCGCGCGGCCGTAGCCGGTGGCGGTAGTGGTGCGCCAGGAACTCGGCCTTGTACGTCGCCATGTCGACGTTCGCCGGACAGTCGCTCTTGCAGCCCTTGCAGGCCAGGCAGAGGTCGAGGGCGTCGCGCACCTCGGTGGACCGCCAGCCGTCGGTGATCGGGCCGTCGCCATGCCCGTCGAGCATCTCGAAGAGCAGCCGGGCCCGGCCGCGAGTGGAGTGCTCCTCCTCGCGAGTGACCTGGTAGGAGGGGCACATCACCGTGCCGCCCTCGTTCTCCAGCTTGCGGCACTTGCCCACGCCGACGCATCGGTTGGCGGCCTCGCGGAAGGACCCACCATCGTGCGGGAAGCCGAAGAAGACGGGCTCGGGCTGGCGTGGCGCCCAGGAAGCGCCCAGGCGCAGATGGTCGTCCAACCGCGCGGGGCGCACGACCTTGCCGGGATTCATCCGGTCGTCCGGATCGAAGAGGGTCTTCACCTGCTCGAAGAGCGCGACGATCTCGGGCCCGTACATGCGGACAAGCAACTCGCCCCGGCTCTGTCCATCACCGTGCTCGCCGGAGAGTGAGCCGCCGTAGGCGACCACGAGGTCGGCGGCGCTCTCCATGAAGCGGCGGTACGTCGCTACCCCTTCGTCGCTGTACAGGTCGAACGGGATCCGGGTGTGCACGCAGCCCTGACCGAAGTGGCCGTAGAGCGCCGGACCCGTGTCGCTGGCGTAGCCGAACTCCTCGTAGAGCCTGCGGAGATCGCGCAGGTAGTCACCGAGCCGAGCGACCGGGACCGCGGAATCCTCCCAGCCCTCGAAGGTGTCCGGCTTGTGCGGTACGTGCGCGGTGGCGCCGAGGCCCGCCTCACGGACCTGCCACAGCTCGTCCTCGCGCTGGGGATCATCGAAGAAGACAACGTCGGGCTCGTGCTCGGTCTCGCCGAGCGCGTCCAGCATCGCATGCGCGCGGCGGTCGGCATCCGCAGACGTCTCCCCGCCGAACTGGACCATGAGATAGCCGGTGCCCTCAGGCAGCTCGTCTAGCCCCTTGGGGTTCATCTGCTTCATCTGCTCGTCGCGGATCAGGAACCGATCGACGCCTTCGAGCGCGATCGGCTCGTGGTCGACGATCGAGGGCACCGCGTCGGCCGCACGGGCGATGTCGGGGAAGCCGAGCACCACGAGGGTCCGCTCCTTCACCACCGGTACCAGCTCGAGCTCGGCGTGCAGCACGGTGACGAGCGTCGACTCGCTGCCCACCAGGAAGCCGGCCATGTCGAAGCCGTGCTCGGGGAGCAGCGAGTCGAGGTTGTAGCCCGAGACCCGCCGCGGGATGTCCGGGTAGCGGGTGCGCAGCTGCGCGAGATTCTCGTCCCGCAGGCGGTGGAGCTCGCGGTAGATCTCGCTGCGCCGGTCACTCCGACGCACGATCTCGGCGTACTCCTCCTCGGTGGTCTCGCCGCAGGTGAATCGGGTGCCGTCGTGCAGGAGGACGTCGAGCGTGGCGATGTTGTCGACGACCTTGCCGGTGCGCTGGGCCGTGGCGCCGCAGGAGTTGTTGCCGATCATCCCGCCGAGCGTGCAGTTCTGATGGGTCGCCGGCTCGGGACCGAACCGCAGGCCGGTCTGGGCGAGCTGACGGTTGAGGTCGTCGAGCACGATGCCGGGCTCGACGACACAGCGACGTCGCTCGACGTCGACCGAGAGCAGCCGGTTGCAGTACTTCGAGAAGTCCAGGACCACTGCCGCGTTGGTGGCCTGCCCGGCGAGACTGGTGCCGCCACCGCGGGAGACGAGGGGGAGGGCGAGCTCGTGGCACACGCCCACGGTCTCGACAGCGGCGTCGATGGTGCGTGGCACCACGACGCCGAGCGGCACCTGACGAAAGTTCGAGGCGTCGGTCGAGTACGCCGCTCGGCTGCCGTCGTCGAAGCGGATCTCCCCGTCGACCCGATCGCGCAACCGGGCGACGGCGCTGGCCAGCCGGCTTTCCTCGATGGTGGTCATCGCGTCCTCCTCGCCGCAAGCGGGCCGGTGAGCCCAGCTGTCGCCGGTTCGTGGTGCTCCATCGTCACGTCCTCTCTCGCCGTCCTTCTTCATCCCGCGGAGGCCGCGAAGCCGTCCGTACTGATGCCCGCGCGGCCGAGCTCGTGCGCGGTCTCCAGCAGCGACGCGTGCACGAAGGCCTGCGGAAGGTTGCCGCGCAGCTGGCGCTGCACGACGTCGAACTCCTCGGTGAGCAGGCCCGGCGGCCCGGGGGCGCCCCGGTTGCGCTCGAACCAGCGAACGGCCTCGGTCGTGCGCCCCCGCCTGAGACAGGCCAACGCCAGGTGGAAACCACTCAGCAGGAACGCCCCCTCCTGCCGGTGCAGGGGCGTGTCGTCGTCGTGCCGGAAGCGGTAGACGTAGCCGTCGTCGGCCAGGTCCTCGATGACCGCGTGCATCGTGCGTCCAAACCGCGGATCGTCCGGCGGGACCGCGCCACGCACGCCCGGAATGAGCAGCGAGGCGTCGACCCGGGGATCGTCCGGCGCGCGCTGCCACCGTCCGCTCGGATGGAGGCAGTCCCGATCGACCGAGCGCACCAGGGCATCGGCCCGGTCATGCTTGCCGATCGCACGCAGCCCGGCGGCGCAGATGAGTCGTGAATGCGCCCATCGCCGGTCATCGAGCTCCCAGATCCCGGCGTCCGGCTCGGCCCCGCGCTTGTCGATGGCTGCCGTGGTGAGCTCGAGTGCTGCGTCGGCGTCCGCGTCCAACCGGCCGGCGCGGCGAGCCGCGGCCAGGAGGAGCAGGACCTCACCCAGCGCGTCGAGCTGGAACTGGCCGTTCACGTGGTTGCCGGCCTGGGCCCGTGCTCCCGGATAGCCGGGGACGCTCAATCGGCGCTGGTCGGGCACCCGACCACCCACGATCGTGTACGCCGGGCGCAGCTCCGGACCGTCGCTGAGCACCCGCTCGGTCACGAACCGGACGGCGCTGTCGAGCAGATCGGTGGCACCGGCTGCAGCGGCGGCCTCGCCGGCGTAGCACTGGTCCCGGATCCAGGCGTAGCGGTAGTCGTAGTTGCGCCCCTGCTCCGCGCGCTCGGGAAGGGAGGTGGTGGCTGCGGCCACCATGCCCCCGCCGCGGCTGGTCATCCCGCGCAGCACTGCCCAGGAGTGCCCGGAGTCTCCGGGCGCCGCGGATCCGGCCAGCGCGGGCCGCGCTCGCCGCCACGCCGCCTCGGTCTGGTCCCACAAGGACGCGCCAGCTGGTGGTGCGGCCGCCAGCCGTGGGCCGATCTCGAGCACGAGGTCCCGACTCTGGCCGGCAGGGACGATCATCTCCAGTGCGAGTCCCGCGTCGGTGAGCCGGGCGTGCTGGGTGGCGCCCGACCACCGGTAGCGGAGGTCGCCGGTGCGTCCCTCCCAGATCCCGTCGGCGTGTCGGCTCACGGACATCGGGTGGGCGCCGAAGCCTGCTCGGCAGTCGAGCGTGATGCGGACGTGGGCGTCGGCGTCGAGGGCCTCGATCCGTCGCAGTACTACGGCGACATCCGGGTCACCCGGGAAGGCGAGCGCTTCACGAGACTCGATCACCGACGTGCTCGTCACCCATCGACTACGCCAGATCAGCGAGTCCTGCTCGTAATGACCGCCCCAGACGCGACGGTTGTCGCAGGGCGTCACGGCGTACTGTCCGGCGCCGCCGATGAGCGTCGCGAAGACCGCGTCGTCGTGCCATCGCGGAGCGCAGAGGAAGGCGATGTCGCCCTCCGGGCCGACCAGTGCGCCACGCTCACCGTCAGCGATGAACGCGTACTGGCGCAAGGCGTTCGGTGCGCCGAGCACGGTGCCTCCCTTCCGCTCAGGCGTCGTCGTAGGATCGATACCCATGCGCTGGCGCAAAGATGTGCCTGTGCCGAAAGTCAGGTCGTCGCCGGTGTGAGGCGTGGTGCGACAAGGCACTGTCGGAAGAACACGTGCTAGGAGGGAGGTGCGAGGTGCCCGTACGACAGGGGTCGCAGGAGTTGGTCGAGGAGTTGCTCACGACCAGTCGTGCGCTGGTCGGCGTAGCGGTCCGCTCGATCGCCGCGGCGCCGGTCGACGTCACGGTTGCCCAGCACCGCCTCCTGGTGCTGCTGGCCGCTCACGGGGCACAGAGCGTCGGCGACATCGCGGACCATCTGGGCGTCAACCCCTCGAACGCCAGCCGGCACTGCGACCGGCTGCAGCGTCTGGGTCTGGTGGACCGGAGCCGCTCGGCCGAGGACGGTCGCGTGGTCCGGATCGGGCTGACCTCGGCAGGACGCAGCCTCCTGGACGCTGTCACACAGCACCGTCGCCGGGAGCTCGGCGACCTGATCCGGCGGCTGCCCGACGGTGACGAGGAGGCGGTGCTGGCCGCCTTGCGGAAGCTCAACGTCGCATCGCAGGAGATCGGCGAGCACGACTGGTCTCGCTAGCGCCAGGCGCGGACCCGCCCCGGATCGGCCTCCGGCGGCTGGGTCGACTCCCACACCCGCCGCCACTGCGCGACGTCGGGCCCCGCAGGGTCGGGCGTGGCGTCGTCGGCGGAGCGGCGCAGCGATGAGTACCAGTCGGTCTGCTCCTCGTCGAGCAGGCGAGCAACGGCGTCGTGGACTCGGGGTGCGAAGGCGCGCACCGACTCGCCGTCCGCGGGCCTGATCGGGTCGCCGAACCTGACCGTCAGCTGCGGGCGGCCGCGGCGCGGCCACGAGGCCCCCTTCGGCATCGCCGCGAACGTCCCCCGGTGCGCCACCGGCACGATCGGCACACCGTGCTCGACGGCGAGGTACGCCGCACCCATCCGGAAGCCGCGCATCCAGCCGTCCTTCGAGCGGGTGCCCTCGGGATAGATCACGAGGCTCCACCCATCGGCGAGCACCTCCCCGGGAGTCGCCGCCAGCGTCCCGCCGCGACGGTCGATCGGCATGGTGTTGAAGATGAGGGAGGAGCCGACCGCTCGCCACCAGGTGTCGAAGAAGTAGTCCGCGGCGGCGGCGACCGCCGTACGCCGCCGCCATGCGTCGGGGAGCGAGAGCAGGATCAGCGGCGTGTCGAGGTGAGAGGCATGGTTGGCCGCGAAGATGACCGGACCGTCGATCCGGTCGAGCACGTCCAGCCCCTCGGCCCGCACCCGCACCTGGGAGCGGAAGACAGGCTCGAGCCCGACCTTCTGCACCACCTCACGTGCGAGCATCGCTGCCGGCGTCCGCGACCACTCGTTGGGGTAGACGTTCGGCGACGGAGCCGGCACGAACGGCTCCGCCGACCGCGGTACCTGGGGCCGTCGGCCCCAGCGCCACCCGTCCTTCATCTGGCGGACGTCGGCGACGGTGCCCTTCACCCAGCCCATCAGCGCACGTCCGCGAGCAGGTGGGGCGGGTTGTGCAGGTAGGTGATCGACGGCGAGCTGCCGACGGTCGCCGAGGCCATCTCGAGCGCGTCCTGCAGCGTCGAGGCGGCTCGATGGCCCATCCGCGCGGCCGCCCCGCGGTCGCCGCCGACCCAGATCACGTCGCCGAGGTGGTCGAGCGCATGGGCCGTCCAGTACCACATGTAGAAGGGGTGGACGCCGTGATAGGCGTGCGAGGTGCGGTAGAGGTGGATGTACCACGGGTCGTGCGCGAACTGCTGCTCGAACTTCGGTCCGATGACGTGAGGGTCGGTGGACTCGGCGAGCACCTCCTCGTAGAAGTCGACGTAGGAGGGGTGGTGGAGCGTGTTGAACCCCTCGTCGAGCGGGTGGTAGAGGATCGCGACGCCGCCCTCACGCACCACCGGCTGGCGCAGGTAGGAGTTGAAGTAGTAGCCGAGCCCCATGCACGCGGCCAGGATCGGGTTCATGGAGCTCGCGACGTTGTACGGCCCGAGGTAGGGCACGCCGAAGATGGCGATGTCGCTCTGGCCCTCGATCTTGACCCGCTGCTGTTGGTGGACCTTCTGGACGGTCAGCTCGTGCACCGGCTCCACGGCTCCCGCCTGGATGCCGGTGAGGCCGTAGTTGCCGCGCAGGTCGTGAAACATCTTGTGGCGAAGCTTCTGCGGCGCGAGCGCCAGCCCGCGCCGCATCGCCAGCGCCGAGGCCTGGTCCTTGATCGACCACTCCCACTCGCGCTTCATCAAGAAGTCGTAGGGCTTCGGGAAGACGTCGTTGTTCAGCGTGGTCTCGATCTGGAAGACCTTGACGTTCTCGCCGATCAGGCGCCCCATCCGCCACGCCGAGGAGTGCATCTCGGAGTGCTTGTGATCCATGAAGGAGCGACTGTGCACCATCGTCTTGGCGTTGTGGTGGTGCCTGATCGACTTGTACGAGGCCAGTCCGATGCCGACCGACTTGTGGCCGCCGTCCATCGCGACGAGGTTGACGTTGACGTAGATCAGCAGGTCCGAGGTGGCCGCCCGCTTGTTGATCTCGACGTCCTCGCCCTTGTCCGTCAGCCCGACGTGGAGCAGGTTGTCACGGTCCTCGGCGTCGTGGTTGTAGAGCTTGCCCTGCGGGTAGAAGCTGCGGAAGACGCGCTCGCCGACGACGTGCTTGAGCTCCGCGGCCGTCATCCGGCGGTGCAGTGCCAGTGCGGCGACGATCTCGACGTCGTCCACGCCCTTCTCGGCGGCCATGGTGAGCACCTGCTCGAGGATGCGTCCGCGGATGTCGGGTGCCTTCATCGTCGGCAGCGGCAGCGAGAGATCGTCGATCGCGATCGTCAGCCGCATGCCGGGGAAGAGCAGCTCGGGCAGCGGCTCGGAGTCGACCGGGTGGAGCAGGGCGTCGCGGATCGCGCCCTCGACGTCGTCGATCGCCGGCAGCGACTCGGGCGGGTAGACGACCCGCGTGCCCTGCGGGAAGTCCTCGAGCCGGAAGCCGAGCCCTTCCTGCACCAGCAGCGGCGGGGTCCGGTCGTCGACCTCGAGGACGAAGCCGGGTCGCGTCATCGTGCCCTCCAACGGGTCTCGGTCAACTGGTCCTCCTCGGGTCGAAGGCGACCTTGACGGTGCCTAGGCGGCCGGCCGAGTGCGCATGGTCGAGCGCCTCACGCCAACGGTGCAACGGATAGGGGGCGACGGTCTTCGACAGTCGCGCCACGGCGTCGTGGCCGACGAGCTCCAGGGCTCGGGTGAAGGTGTCGTCGCGGTGGGCCGAGGCGTAGGTCCCGACGAGCTCGAGCTCGCGGAACCACGCGGCGGACAGGTCCGCCTTGCCGGGCATCCCGGAGAGCACCACCCGGCCGCCGGCACGGGTCGCATGCAGGCACGTCTCGAGCGAGCCCGAGCTCCCCACGGCGTCGAGCGCGACGTCCACACCGCCCAGGAGGTACGGCGGCCCGAACTCAGGCTCCAGCTGGAATGCGCCGGTGGCGCGTCGCACGCGTCGCAGCACCTCCTTCGGACGGACGACCTCGGTGGCCCCGAACTCCCGGGCGAGGTCGGCCTGGTGGCCGTGCTTGGCCACGACCAGGATCTCGCCGGCATCGGTGAGTTCGCGAAGCGCCAGGGTGGCGAGCAGGCCGACAGCACCCGCCCCCGAGACCAGCACCCGGTCGCCGGGGCGGATGCCGGCCCGGGCGGCGGTGTGGATGGCGCAGGCGACCGGCTCCACGAGCAGCGCCTGCTCGTCGGTGAGCCCGTCGGGCACCGGATGCAGCTGGGAGCGGTGCGCGACCAGCTGCTCGCTCCAGCCACCGCCGGTGTCGTGGCAGAAACCGGTCTGGAGGCCGGGGGAGACGTCGCCGACGGTGATCCGCGAGCACCTGTTGGTCTCACCGCGGATGCATGCCTCGCACGGCTCGACGCCGCGTGCGGCGCAGGCCAGCACCGGGTCGACGACGACCCGGGTGCCGGCAGGCAGGTCCTCGCAGTCGTCCATCAACTCGGCGACGATCTCGTGGCCGGGCACGAACGGCAGTGACACCACGGCGCTGAAGTAGAGCGACGTCGAGCCGGACAGCATCCCGAGGTCGGAGCCGCAGATCCCGGACATCAGCACCCGCAGCCGTGCCCAGCCGGGCCGCTCCGCCCGCGGTGAGTCGAGGGTGACCAGCCGCAGCGGCGCCGCGAGCCCGGTGAGCAGCATCGGGATCCGGCCACCGGCGGCCTTGCCCAGCACGGTCTTCGGGACGCTGCGGACCATCTCCAGTGCCAGCATGTCAGCGCACCCCCGGGAGGCGGGGTGTCGTGGCCGAGGACGACCAGTCGACGATCGACCAGTGTGCCTTCCGCGCATGCCGATACAGCGGTACGTCGGGGCGTACGGCGACCGGCTGTCCGACGGCGGCCAGCAGCGGGAGGTCGGAGTGGGAATCGGCGTAGGCGAAGCAGCCGGTCAGATCGAGGTCGTGCTCGCGTGCGTACGCCTTGACGAACGCTGCGCGAGCCTCTCCGACCAGGGGCGACGAGGCGAGCCGGCCGGTGCACACGCCGTGCTGATCGACCGCGAGGTCGACCGCCTCGATGTGGTCGAAGAGCGGCGCCAGCGGCCGGGTCAGCGGCCGGATCGCGCCGGTCACGAGGACGGTCAGGTGCCCGGCGGCGCGGTGCTCGCGGATCCGTCGGACGGCGTCCGGTGAGAGCCGGCCGAGCACGTGCTGGCCGAGCTCGCCGTCGGCGATGGCGTCCAGGTCGGTCAACCGGGCGCCGGCGTACTCCTGATAGACCGAGCGGATGAAGCCGCCGCGCTCCTTGCGGTCGGTCTGGATCCAGCGTGGCACCTTCGCCGCGACCCGGGAGAGCTCGCCGAGGCGACCGGTCGGTGGCAGCTCGCCGAGCCGCATCCACAGGTAGGTCTCGATGACGTTGGAGGAGAGCAGCGTGCCGTCCATGTCGAAGAACGCCGCGACCCGCTGTCCTTCGGTGAGCTTCCTCAGCCGGCCCGGGTCGGGTCGTTTGCGCCGGGTGCGGAGCGCATCCAAGTCGCGCACGGGCTTGGTGACAGCCGGGATGTGGGTGTCGTGCAGGTAGTGCTTCCAGTCGATGACTGACGTATCGAACGCGAACGTCTCGCGATCCTCGGGTGTGAGCGAGTCGTAGAGCGCCATCATCCCGTCGTCGACGAAGCGGAGGTCCGCCTGCGCGTACTCCTCGTAGAGCGACAGGTAGCGCCGCAGGAACCGCAGTCGCCGGCCCTGCGTGTCGATCTTCTTGGCGAGCGCACGGGTGTGGTCACCCCGCGGGGCGTGTCCGATCACCCAGTCGGCGACCTTCTGGGCACGCTCGCCGGTCAGCAGCATCCGCTCGACGACGGCCGGGCCGGGGAAGGGACGTTCGGGCAGCCGCACCGCACCGCGCTCGCCGTGGGTGAACGGCTCCTTCTCGAAGTACGCGCGGACGAAGTCCAGCAGCTCGCCGAAGGTCACCGGGTTGCGGTGGCCCGAGGAGAGGTGGAAGTACGCCGGCTCGGCGGGCTCCGGCGGGTAGGCCAGGGCGGCGACGATCGAGCTGACCACGTGATCGATCGGCACGATGTCGATGGTGGTGTCGGGGTTGGCCGGGAAGACCGGCAGTTCGCCGCGACCGAAGGCCAGGATCAGCGGCTCGGCCATCTTGAAGCCCTCGATCCAGCCCGGGTGGGGTCGCTCGAGGGCGGACTCGATGATGCTCGGCCGGTAGATCGTCACGCGGCGCCCGGTCGCGGCGTACGCCTCCACAACGCGCTCGCCGAGTGCCTTGGTGAAGGTATAGCAGTCGGTCCAGCCGAGGCTGCGGGCACGCTCGGTGCCCACCCGCACCAGCTCTCGGCGTACCCAGCGCTTGCGCTCGTCCTCGGCGGAGGCCGCGGCGGTCAGGAGGCCAGCCCGGCCATGCTCCCGCTCTGCCTTGCGGCGGAGCGTGGCGAGTACGTCGGCTTCCCGCGAGCGAGCCTCGAGCTCCGCGCGCTGGCTCAGCCCCCAGGCGAGCTCGGCGTCGAGATCGACGCTGTGGTCGAGCGGGCCCTCGGGGATGTGGCCGCGTCGACGTCCCGAGACATAAGCGGTCGAGACGTGCAGGTAGTGCGCGTCGGGGCTGGCCTCATCGATGCGTGCCAGGAGGGCACGCACGCCGACCACGTTGGTGCGGAAGGCGTCGTCCACCGGTGGGTCGAAGGAGACGTCGCCAGCGCAGTGCACCACCGCGTCGAGGTCGCGGGGCAGCTCGGGCGGCGCAGCGAGATCGCCCTCCACGATCGTGATGGTGCGCGCCATCAGTTCCTCGACACCGCCGGCGGCGTCGACGGCCTCGGCGAAGATCGGCTTGCCGAGCAGTCTCGTGATCCGGGCGTGGCCGGTGGTCGACCCCTTGGAGCGCACCAGTACGGAGAGCCGCACGTCGGGCACCTCGGTCAGCAGCAGGTGTAGCAACGCCTCACCGACGAAGCCGGTCACACCCGTCACCAGCACGTGGCGGCCCGCCAGGCTGGTCCGGATGGACGGCCGCGTGGCCTGGCTCCCCGGGTCTGCGGTCATGCCCTGAACCTGCCATATCCCTCTTCGGGAAGTCGACGGGGGTCTCATCGTCTGACGCCGCTGTGCGAGGATCGCGACGTGACTGACCTCCGCGTCGACCACCACCGCCAGCAGCGCACCGGCGTCGCCGAGGCGGTCTATGCCCCGGGCAAGTCGCCTCAGCAGTGCGCCGCTGCGGTCGCCGAGCTGCTGGCCGGACCGGGAGGCGGTCCCGTCCTGCTGACCCGGGCCGACGCTGAGCAGGCAGCGGCCGCCCTGGCGCTCAGCCCCGGCGGGGTCGCGGCTGCCTCGGCGGACGCCCGAACGGGAGTGCAGACGCTGATGTGGCGCCCGCAGCCGCCCCGCCGGGGCAGGGCGCTCGTGCTCACCGCCGGCACCAGCGACCTGCCTGTCGCTGGCGAGGCTGCGGCAGTCCTGGAGGCGTACGGCGTCACCACGACGCTCGTCGCCGACGTCGGTGTCGCCGGACTGCACCGGGTGCTCGGGCAGCAGGAGGCGCTGGCCGCGGCCGACGTGGTGCTGGTGGTGGCGGGCATGGAGGGCGCCCTGGCCAGTGTGGCTGCCGGGCTCACCCGCGCGCCGGTGATCGGCGTACCGACCAGCACCGGCTACGGCGCCGGCCTCGAAGGCGTGACGGCGCTGCTCTCGATGCTGGCCTCCTGCAGCCCGGGGATCACGGTGGTCGGGATCGACAACGGGTTCGGCGCCGCCTGCGCGGCGGTGCGCTTCCTGAACGGACACCGTCTCAACGGCCGCGAGGAGGGCCGATGACGGTGGTGCAGGAGGCGCTCGAGGCGAAGCTCGCTGCCCTCGATGCGCGGCTGCGGGAGCTCGGCTCGGTGACCGTCGCGTTCTCGGGCGGAGCGGACTCGGCGTTCCTGCTCGCTGCCGCCGTGCGCAGCCTCGGCGCGCCGGCCGTCACCGCCGCCACCGCGGTGAGCCCGTCCCTGCCGACCAGCGAGCTGCACGCGGCCAGGGAGTTCGCCGCCGGCCTTGGCGTCGTGCACCACACGCCTCGCACCGACGAGATGGCCCGGCCCGGGTACGCCGCCAACGGACGTGACCGATGCTTCCACTGCAAGGCCGAGCTGCTGTCGGTGGTCGGGCCGCTCGCCGAGCGGCTCGGCGTCGCTGCGGTGGCGACCGGCACGAACGCCGACGATGTGCGGGACGCCTTCCGGCCCGGCATCAGGGCGGCCCGCGAGGCCGGTGCCGTGACGCCGCTGGCCGATGTGGGGCTGACCAAGGACGAGGTGCGGGCCGCGTCGCGGGCGTGGGGCCTGGTGACGGCGGACAAGCCGGCCGCCGCCTGCCTCTCCAGCCGGGTCGCCTACGGTCTGGAGATCACGCCGCTGCGGCTGGGGCGGATCGAACGGGCCGAACGCGACCTGCGCACGGCGATGACCTCGGCAGGACTTGCCGTCCGCGACCTGCGCGTGCGTGACCTCGGCGACCGGGCGCGGGTCGAGGTCGACCACGACCTGGTCGGTGCGCTGTCCGAGCGGCCGGAGGTGCTGGCAGCGGTGACCGGCTTCGCGGAGGTAGAGGTCGATCAGCGCGGATTCCGCTCGGGGTCGATGAACGAGCGTCGATGACGACCGGACGTCGCGTCGGCTGGCTCGATGCGAGCAGCGGAGTCAGTGGCGACATGCTGCTCGGTGCGTGCGTGGACGCCGGCGTACCGATCGACTTCCTCCAGGCGACGATCGACCGGCTGGGACTGCCCGAGCGGGTCGCGCTGACCGCGGAACCGGTCACCCGGGCCGGGCTCGGCGGCACCCGCGTCCATGTGGAGGTCGCGGAGTCGCATCACCACCGGCGGCTTGGCGACGTGCTCCCGCTGCTCGACGCGCTGGAGCCGCCGGTGCGGGACCGAGCGACAGCGGTGTTCCGAACGCTCGCCGAGGCGGAGGCCGCCGTCCACCGGGTCTCACCCGACGAGGTGGAGTTCCACGAAGTGGGCGCGCTCGACAGCATCGCCGACGTGGTCGGCGCGGTGGCCGGCGTCCACCAGCTGGGGCTGGACCGGCTGGTGTGCAGTCCGATCTCGCTCGGAGGCGGGCGGGTACGCGCGGCGCACGGCTCGCTGCCCGTGCCGGTGCCGGCCGTCCTCGAGCTGCTGCGCGCGGCCGGTGCGCCGTCGGCCGGTGGCCCGGTCGAGCGCGAGCTGGCGACGCCGACCGGGGTCGCGCTGGTCGTGACGCTCGCCGACGGCTTCGGGCCGATGCCGGCGATGCTGCCGGAGCTGACCGGCGCCGGCGCTGGCGCCGCCGATCCGTCGGGGCATCCGAACCTGCTGCGGCTCGTCGTCGGCCCAGCGGTTGTCGGGTCAGCTTCGGCCGGCTCCTCGCTACCGCCCGCCGAGCCCGCCTGCGTCCTGGAGGCCAACGTCGACGACCTCGATCCGCGGCTCTGGCCCGGCGTGCTGACGGCACTGCTCGCCGCCGGTGCCGACGATGCGTGGTTGACGCCGATCCTGATGAAGAAGGGCCGTCCGGCGCACACGGTGTCGGTGCTGGCTCCACCCGACCGCACCGACGTGATGGCCAGGATCCTGCTGACCCACACGAGCACGATCGGCCTCCGCCGCCGCACGCTCGACAAGCTGCCGCTGCCGCGGGAGTCGGTCGAGGTCGACGTACTCGGCTCGCAGGTGCGGGTGAAGCTCGCTCACCTCGACGGCGCGGTGGTCAATGCCAGCCCGGAGTACGAGGACGTCGCCCGGATCGCAGCTGCGACCGGGCGGCCGGAGAAGGAAGTACTCGCGGCGGCCATCCACGCAGCGCAGGAGCTCTGGGGCCGCTAGGGCACGGCCGATGCTCGGAGACGGGCGGGCCCCTCGGTCAGGCGGCGACGCTGTACTCCTTGGACCGGTCCGCTCGGTCGGGGAAGTTGCTGGTCACCATCCATACTCGGTGGTCGCTCAGGTAGCGGCGCAGGTGGCGGGGACGATCAACCGTCCACACCAGCACCGGCAGGCTGTGGCGTCCGGCCCAGCGCAGCACCCCTAGCCGCGCGAGCCGGTGCTGGACGACGACCAGGGTCGCGCCACAGCGGCGCAAGCGACGGGCGGGGAACAGCTCGCTGCGACGCAGGAGCACCTGCCCCCACCAGCCGAGCCCGAAGATGGTGCGCCCCAGTGCGAGGCCGACCAGCGTGCCGGGACTCTCGGCGGCCGCCCAGGCCGCCAGGACCTGGACGGAGCGGTCCTCCAGCGACGTGAGGATGAACGCCGTGGGATCGGCCATGATGCGCAGCGCGGTTCGAGCCGCCTCGATCTCGAAAGCGGCGTCCGGCTCGCCGTAGAGCGTCGGCGGCGAGACCAGTTTGAGGTCGATGTGGGCTTTCTTGCCGTGCGCGGCCAGCAGGGTCAGCGCCTCTTGGTAGGACACCAGCGGGTGCCCGAGCAGCTCGGCGACGGCACGTGCGGAGAGATGACGCAGGTAGAGCTTGCGGCGGCCCAGCCGGACGTGGTCGAGGTGGTGCAGGACGTAGTGGCCGTCGGCGGTGCGGTGGACGTCGAACTCGACGTAGTCGACCGGCAGCGTCACGGCGGCCTGCAGTGACTCCCACGAGTTGTCGCGCAGGCCGAGCTGGCCCGCCGCGCCTCGGTGCGCGGAGAGCAGAGCACGCCGCGGCGCCGTCTGGCTGACGGAACTGGTGGCGCGCTGCACGGTGACTCCGAGGGTCGGTGAGGGGTCACACGAGGATATGCGCTGGCACCCGGAAATGCCCGATCCGGCCAGCTTCACGTCGGCGTGAGCGCCCGGCTTGCGGCCGCGCGCACCACGGATGACATGTTCGGCTGCACGAACGATCTGCTTGCCGGTTTCATAGTCCAGAAGGGCCGGCCACGACCTGATCGACAAGCCCGCGGGACACGCGCCCGACAACGTGTCGCAGCGGCGTGTCACCCGACCCGTGGCCGTCCCGAAATGCGAAGTGGCTGATCAGGTTCCCCTGGTCAGAGCCACTCTTCAACGCGTGCGCGAGGGGGACTTGACCCAGTCGAAAGACCCGCTCAGAGGTCCGATTCCCGCGAGTCTGAGCGTGAAACTAGATCCTTGCGACCAGACCGGCTGCAGCCATTCCGTTCGGCGGCGTTCAGGCGGGCCTGCTCGGGTTGGCCGACGCTCCGTTGAAGGTGTTGGGCCTGCCTCAACCGCGCCTCGAGCGCGTTCTCGACGAGCGTGCTCGCGAGTTGGGAGACGAGATACGTCGTGGGCACGAGGTGGTCGGGCTGAGCCAGGACGAACTCTCGGTGACCGCTGAGGTGCCCGGCCCGGGCGGGCTCCAGCGGCTCAACGCTGCCTTCCTCGTGGGATGTGACGGTTCACGAAGCGGGGTTCGGAGCTGGGCCGGCTCCACGCTGGCTTCACCCGCACCGCGCACGGCGTGTTCGCGTTCGGCCCACTGCGGCGAGGCGTCCTGCTCTTGCAGACCACCGAAGACGACCTGGGCGATCTCGACGATGACGCGCCGATGACGCTCGCCGAATTCCGGGACAGCATCCGCCGCGTGCTAGATCTCCCGCTGGGCACGGTGACGCGGCTCTCGCGCTACACCTTCCAGGCCCGGCAGGCCGACCGTTACCGGCCCGGCCGAGTTCTGGTTGCCGGCGACGCCGCCCATCAGTCTCCGGCCACCGGCATCGGGATCAACCTGGGCATGAGCGACGCGGCCAACCTCGCCTGGAAGCTAGCGGCCGACATCCACGGCTGGGCACCAGCCGATCTGCTTGACACCTATCACGGTGAGCGGCGCCTCGTCGCGGCACGGGCCATGCAGCAGACCCAGGCCCAGGTGGCCTTGCGCCGCGGACAGGATCCTGCCGCCGCGGCTCTGCGCGAACTCTTCGCAGAGATCCTCCGTGACGAGCAACCCGCGCGACGAGTGGCCATACTGATCGCGGGCCAGACGTCCGTTACCCGACGCCGGGCACCGGCCGGCATGCCCTGGTGGGCACCTTCGCCCCGGACCTCACGCTGCGTACCGCTCAGGGCGTCACCAGCGTCGCCGAGCTTCTGCGCGGCGCACGCCCCGTCCTGCTCGATCTCGCGGACCGATCTGACCTCCGCCGCGCCGCCCAGCCCTGGCAGCCGTGGGTCGAGATGCACACCGCGATGGCCGACCATAGGCCGGCCGAGGCGAAGCTGATCCGGCCGGACGCCTACATCGCCTGGGCCGCAAGCAGCGAGCAGGCCGACGCACCTGCCGGGCTACGAGAAGCGATGTCGACGTGGTGCGGTGCGCCGTGAAGGTGGCGTTGAGCCGACGGAGCCCGTGGAGAGCGCAGCCGCACGCATAGCTGCCAGCCTCGCGCGGCCTCGTTCTTCCAAACGACCGACCGTCCTTGACGTTTCCGCGTGCTCAGCAGTCGACGACGTTGACGGCGAGTCCGGCCAGGGATGTCTCCTTGTAGGCGGACTTCATGTCGGCGCCGGTCTGGCGCATGGTGCGGATGACCTGGTCGAGGGAGACCATGTGCTGGCCGTCGCCGTGGAGTGCGAGCCGGACGGCGTTGATCGCCTTGGCCGCGCCCATGGCGTTGCGCTCGATGCACGGGATCTGCACGAGTCCGCCGACGGGGTCGCAGGTGAGCCCCAGGTTGTGCTCCATCGCGATCTCGGCGGCGTTCTCGACCTGCTCCGGGGTCCCGCCGAGCACTTCGCAGAGCCCGGCCGCGGCCATCGAGGACGCCGAGCCGACCTCGCCCTGGCAGCCGACCTCGGCTCCGGAGATCGAGGCGTTCTGCTTGTACAGGGATCCGACGGCGGCTGCGGTGAGCAGGAAGCGCTCTACGGCGTCGAGCTCGCCGGTCGCTGCCGGCGCCGTGGCGGCGGTGGCGGCGGTGGCGGCGCAGAAGCGGACGTAGTAGTGCAGCACCGCTGGCAGGATCCCGGCTGCGCCGTTGGTCGGCGCCGTGACGACCCGTCCGCCCGCGGCGTTCTCCTCGTTGACCGCCATCGCGAACAGGCTCACCCAGTCGAGTGCCACCAGCGGATCTTTGGTCTCGCCGGTGCTCAGTCGACGGTGTAGTTCCGGAGCCCGTCGACGGACCTTGAGGCCGCCGGGAAGGACACCGTCGTGACGACAGCCGGCCTCGACGCACTCCTGCATCACCGCCCACACCTGGGCCAGATGCGCGCGGATCACGGTCGGATCACGGAGCGAGCACTCGTTGGCATAGGTCAGCTCGCTGATGGGCAGACCTGTCTCCCGGCAGCGGGTGAGCAGGTCGGCTGCCGACCTGAAGGGGTGGGGGACTGCGGGCTCGGCACCGGGCCTCACCTCCGCCGGAGCGGCGGTCCCGTCCTCGTCCGGGGCATCGACGACGAACCCACCGCCGACCGAGTACGACGTCCGGGTCGCCAGCTCGCGGTCCCGCTCGTCGTAGGCGTGGAAGCGGAGGCCGTTGGGATGGAACGGCAAGGTCTCGCGGGGGTGCAGGACCAGGTCGTGCTCGGGGTCGAAGGGCACATCGTGCTCGGCCAGAAGGGAGAGGACGGCGTCCTCGCGCAACCGCCGCATGCGCTCCATGGCGAGCGCGGGGTCCACGGTCTCGGGAGCGTGGCCCTCGAGGCCGAGGAGCACGGCCCGGTCGGTCCCATGGCCTGCGCCGGTCGCGGCGAGCGAGCCGTAGAGCTCGACCTGCACTCGGGAGACCCGGCCCAGGCAACCCGTCTTGGACAGGGAGGAGATGAAGGAGCGGGCGGCCCGCATCGGGCCCACCGTGTGGGAGCTGGAGGGTCCGATGCCGACGGTGAAGAGCTCGAAGACGCTGACGATCATGGTCCTAGTCGATCTTGGTGGGATGGCGGGCGATGGGCTCAGTGGAGGGCCAGCTCGGCGATCGCCGCGGAGGCGATGAACGTGGTGGCGAAGGAGATGAGTCCGACCGGGATGATCCGCCAGCCGATGCGTCGCATCAGCGGGGCGTCCTTGCCGAGCCCGAGACCGGCGAAGACCAGCACCGGAGTGGTGAGGGAGAGGAAGTCGACAGGGGTCATGACGTCGACCAGTCGGCCGGCGATCGGCGACCACGGGGCGCTGATCACGATGCCGATCGTCGTCACCCCGATGATGGTGGAGAGCCGAGTCAGGCGGGTGATGCCCTGGGCGGCGAGCACGATCACGGTCATGATCCCGAGGCCGACGACGAACCGCCACTGGATGCCATGGCCGAAGATCGACTCGGCGATCAGCATCGCGACCAGCATCACCGGGAAGGCGAACCACCGTGAGACCGACGAGGAGGAGGTGAGCTCTCGCGCCTCGGCGGCCAGGGTGCCGGGCTGCTCGGTGGGCGCTGCCTCAGGCGCCGCCGTGGTGGCCGGCGCCGTCTGCTGGTTGCGGGTGAGGAAGCGGTAGAAGCGCTCCGCGAGGGGCAAGGCGACGTACATGCCGACGTAGAGACCGAGGAAGCCGGTGACCAGGTTGCTGATCGCGGCCACGGAGAGGGCCTGCTGCGCCATGGCGGGGTACTGCGAGGCGATCGAGGAGGTGGCGGCGGCCATCATCGAGCCCGACCCGACGCCTGCACCCATGGCGAGAGCCAAGGGGTCGAAGATGCCGGCGTGGGCGAGGAACGAGGCGAGCAGCGAGACGTAGAGCGCTCCGACGATGGTGCCGAAGACGTACATCGCCAGCACGCCGCGGTACTCCTCGGAGTCCGAGCCGTAGCGCTCGGCGACCATGGCGAAGGAACCCTCGCGGTCGATCGAGAAGCAGGCGCCCACGGTGGAGCGGCCCATCTTGAGCAGGACGGCGATCGGTAGCGAGAAGAGCACGGTGCCGAAGAGGTGTCCGACCTCCTGGAGCAGCAGCGCGGCGCCGACGTGCTTGAGCACGGCGAGGTTCTGGCCGACGGTGAGGGCCAGTCGCGCGCTGAGCAACAGGATCCCGAGCGGGGCGAGGTCGGTGGCGACACGCTGCAGGCTCACCGGGATGCGGCGCAGGCGCTGCATCGACACGGCGCCGCCGAGGATCACACCGAAGGCCAGCGGGTAGATCGTGACCGATCCGATCCCGAGATCGAGGGTGTGGGCGCCGATGATCTCGGCGACGGCGGTGAGCACCAGGCCGAGCACGGCCAGGCCGGCGATGGCGGTGCGACGGCTGGGCACGGCCAGCCGTAGTGGGCTCGGGGCCCCTGCCAGGGCGGTCATCGGTTCTCCTCCGGGGTGAGACGGCGGAACGGGCCGCGGTCCAGCTGCTCGGCGATCAGGGCTGCGCGCACGCCGGAGTCCTCGGCGACGGTGATGAGGGTGCGAGCGAGGGCGCGAGCGCCGTCGAGGACGGCGTCGTCGGCCGCGGGGGAGAGCGCATCGGCGGCGAAGCCATGGGTGTGTGGGGCGTTATCGCTGCCGAGTACGCCGATGATCGGGTGGATCGCGGGCACGTACTGGGAGACGTTGCCCATGTCGGTCGAGCCGCCGCCCATCGAGGGAGCCGCGAACTCGCGCCCCAGCGCGCCCACCGCCTCCTCGTACGCCGCTGCGAGGCGCCGGTCCTGTCGCAGCGGCTCGTACTCGGGCTCGGTCAGCTCGGTGGACATCGTGCAGCCGGTGGCGAGGGCGCCGGCCTCGAAGCAGGCGAAGACGCGCTCCTTGAGCCGAGCGTGCTCCTCGAGGTCGAACTCGCGGATCTCGACGTCGACGACGACGTGCTCGGGGATGATGTTGGTGACCTTGCCGCCCTCGCGGACGAACGCGGCGACCCGTGCGGTGGTGGGCAGCTGCTGGCGCAGCAGACCGAGCGCGACCTGTGCGACGACCGCCGCGTCGGCGGCATTGACGCCCAGATGCGGGGCGGCCGCCGCGTGCGCTGCATGGCCGGCGTAGGTGACGGCGAAACGGGCGACACCCTGGGCTGAGGAGTGCAGGGGCGATAGGTCGACGGCACCGGGGTGGACCATGACCGCGCAGGCGAGGTCGTCGAACAGGCCCGCCTCGAGCATCAGTACCTTGCCGCCGCCATGCTCCTCGGCTGGTGTGCCGAGCACGGTGATCGTCAGGTCGAGCCGGTCGGCGACGGCGGCCAGCGCGAGTGCGGCGCCGACGCTGCTCGCGGCGATGATGTTGTGGCCGCAGGCATGGCCGATCTCGGGCAGAGCGTCGTACTCCGCGCAGAGGCCGACCGCGAGACTGCCGCTTCCATAGGTAGCGGTGAACGCGGTGGGGAGTCCGGCAACGCTGTTCCGGATGCTGAAGCCCGCGTCGGCGAGCAGGGCGCGCAGCGTGGCGGCGGAGCGGTGCTCCTCGAAGGCCACCTCCCTCAGCTCGTGCACCGTGTGGCTCAGATCGAGCAGCGCCGCGGCCCGCTCGCCGATGACGGCATCGGCGCGCGAGACGAGCTCGGCAGCGGTGGTCGGCTCCGAAAGCGTGGACATCTCACTCCTAGGTGAATCGTGATCGAGGTCACGAATACGATGCGGCCACGACGGATCGTCGGTCCGAGATGCATGATTTCTGCATGAGTGAGGAGCTGGCGCTGGATTTCTCCATCGACGAGCTCGATCTGTCGGTGGTGAGCGCCTTGCAGCTGAACCCGCGGGCGAGTTGGGCCGAGGTCGGCCGGGTGCTCGGGGTCGACGCGTCGACGGTCTCACGTCGGTGGACCGGGCTGGCCGATGCGGGTGCGGCCTGGGTCTCCTGCCAGCCGCTCTTCACTCCCGTGCCGGCACTGGCGTTCGTCGAGATCACCACCGCCGCGGGCCGCGCGCTCGACGTCGCGGCGGAGCTGGCCGGCGATGCCCAGGCGATGACGATCGACGTCTCCGCGGGCGCACGCGATCTACTGGTGACAGCGGTGTGCGTGGACGCCTACCAGCTCTCGGCGTACCTGCTGGAGCGGGTCTCGCGGATCCCCGACGTGCGATCCGTGCAGAGCCACATCATCGCCGGCGCGTACGCCGAAGCCAGCCAGTGGCGGTTGCGCTCGCTGGACGCGCAGCAGGAGGCGCGCGTTCGGGCGACGCTGCCGAAACGGCCGGGCGAGTCGGCTCGCCGCGAGCTGGGGGAGCGGGACCACGCCCTTGTCGCCGCTCTCTCCCGTGATGGTCGGGCCTCCTTGGCGGAGCTCGCGGAGGTCATCGGCGCCAGCGAGACCACCGCTCGGCGTCGCCTCGACGCGTTGATCGCGCGTGGCCAGATCCGGCTGCGGTGCGAGCTGGCGCGTGACCTGACCGGTTTCCCGGTCTCGGAGTGGTTCTTCGTGCGGGTGCCATCGGATCGGATCGACGCCGCGGCGAAGAGCCTGGCGACGATCCCCGAGGTGCGCGCCGTGCTCTCCGCGGCGGGGCCCTTCAACCTGCTGGTGGCGGTCTGGCTGCGCAATGTCGTTGACGGTCAGCGGCTCGAGACCCAGGTGATGCGGAAGCTGCCGCACATCGAGTTCGTCGACCGGAGCGTGGTCATCCGCCCGTTCAAGCTCGTGGGTCGGATGCTCGATGCGCGCGGGTTCGCGACCGGCGTCGTACCGCTTGAGCTCGGACGGGTCATTGTGTGAGGCGTGTGCGTACGCCGAAACGCACAGCTGAGGGCGACCCCTCGACGGCGTGTCGCCCTACGAGGTCAGAGCGGTAAGACCGCCGATCAGCAGGTCGAGGCCGAGCTCGAACGCCCGATCGGCGCGCGTCCGCCCTGAGTCGGTCGCGCGGATGGCCTGCTGCAGCTCGGGGCTCTGCGCGCGGTCGGGGTCCCACACCTCATCAGGGGCTACCAGGTCCAGCGCCGACCCGATCACGAAGCTGTCCAGAACGGTGATGGTGTCCAACAGCCTGGCTCCCGGGAGCCCGGCCGCGGAGAGGATCCGGGCCACGTCGTCGTAGACGCGCATGGCATCGGGCGCGGACACGGTCTGGGCGGTCAGGAAGGGCACGAGACGCGGATGGGCCGCGAACGCATCCCGATAGCTGCGCAGCAGACTGCGGACCTGCTGCTCCCAGCCGACTCCGGTGGCCGTTGCTGCCGTGGGCATTGCCTCGAAGACCAGCGACCGCATCGCCTCGACGATCTGCGACTTGCTCGCAACGTGGTTGTAGAGCGACGAGGGCCGTACGCCGAGGGCCTTGGCGATCTGCGCGATCGTGAACTCGCCGTGTCGGTCCACGAGCGCGATCGCTGTCGCGGCGATGCGCTCGATCGACAGCAGCGGCGTTGTCGGCCGTCCCATCGCCACCTCCTCGCGGCCGATTCAACCGCACCCTTGCGCGTCGGCGTAATCCCACGATAGAAAAACGAACACTATTCGTTTATGGTGCTGCGACCCAGAGAAGGAGCGGTCGCTCCGACCCTCGTCCGCCGTTCCGAGGTCGACGCGGGCTTGTATGAGAGGAATCGAACGTGCAGGTCATTACTTCAGAAGGACTCCCGTCCCTGGCGCGTGTTGAGGATCCGCAGCGGGGCACCATCCGGGTTGGGCTGGTGCAGCACGCATGGCAGCCGGACCGCGCCGCGCTGGTCCGGACGCTCGACGACGGGATCGGGACCGCGGCGCAGGCCGGTGCGCGGATCGTGTTCCTGCCGGAACTGACGCTCTCCCGGTATCCCGCCTTCGAGGAGCCGAGCGGCAAGCCCGTCGATCAGGCCGAGGAACTGGCGACTGGCCCGACCGCCGCGTTCGCCGCGGACGCCGCGCGCCGTCACGGCGTATATGTGCATGCCTCCTTGTACGAGCGCGCCGATCCCGACGACGCGGGCGATGGCCTCGGGTTCAACACGGCCATCCTGGTCGGCCCGCAGGGGGACCTGCTGGCCCGAACCCGCAAGACCCACATTCCTGTCACCGAGGGCTACGTCGAGGACAAGTACTTCCGGCCGGGCCCCGCCGACGGCGCCTACCCGATCCACGACGTCGAGCGGCTCGGCCTGAAGGTCGGCCTGCCGACCTGCTGGGACGAGTGGTTCCCCGAGGTGGCCAGGCTGTACGCGCTGGGGGGCGCCGACGTTCTGGCGTATCCGACCGCGATCGGCTCCGAGCCCGATCACCCGGACTTCGACACTCAGCCGCTGTGGCAGCAGGTGATCGTGGGACACGCCATTGCGAACGGTCTGTTCATCGTGGTCCCGAACAGGACCGGCGACGAGGGCCGCATCCGGTTCTACGGCTCCTCCTTCATCGTGGACCCCTATGGCCGGATCCTCGCCCAGGCGCCCCGGGACGCGGAGGCGGTACTGGTCGCAGACCTTGACCTCGACCAGCGTCGGGACTGGCTCACACTGTTCCCCTTCCTGACCACCCGGCGGCCCGACAGCTATGCGGGTCTGCTGTGAGCGCCTCGTCGAGCCACGGCTGGCGGATGCCGCCCGAGACCGCCAGGCACGACTGCACGTGGATGGCGTGGCCGTCCTCGGGCTACACGCTCGGCGAGACGCAGGCCGAGGCTGATGAGGCAAGAGAGACGTGGGCGGCCGTCGCTCATGCGGTCTCCGAGTTCGAGCAGGTCCGGATGGTGGTCGACCCGTCGGCCGCCGATCAGGCGAGAAGGTGGCTCAGTGCCGACGTCGAGCTGTTGGAGGCGCCGCTCGACGACGCCTGGATGCGCGACATCGGTCCCACCTTCGTGCTCGGTGATTCCGGCCTCGGTGCGGTCGACTGGGTGTTCAACGGGTGGGGTGCCCAGCGGTGGGCGCGGTGGGAGCGCGACGCCCGCATCGGCCGCACGGTGGCGGAGTGGGCGGGCGCGACCCTGATCTCCTCCGAGATGGTCAATGAGGGTGGTGGCATCCATGTCGACGGGGCGGGGACCGTGCTCGCCACCCGCACGGTGCAACTCGATCCGGGGCGCAATCCGGGCTGGTCGGAGGAGCGCGTCGAGGCCGAGCTGCGCCGTGCTCTCGGCGTCGACACGGTGGTGTGGCTGGAACGTGGCCTTACCCGCGACTACGACGAGTTCGGCACCCGCGGCCATGTCGACATCGTCGCTGCGATGCCTGAGCCGGGCGTGCTGCTCTTGCACGGCCAACCGGACCCAGCGCATCCCGACCATGCCGTCGTCGACGAGCTCCGCGCCGCCTTTCCACCGCAGTGGCGGATCGTGTCCGTGCCGGCGCCGCGGCGACTCGAGGACGAGCGTGGCCCGGTCGACCACAGCTACATCAACCATTACGTCTGCAATGGCGGCGTGGTGGCGTGCAGCTTCGGTGATCCCAGTGACGGTCCGGCTCGCGAGATCTTGGCTGAGGCCTATCCCGGCCGTCGCGTGATCACGGTGGACGCGCGCCCGCTGTTCGATCGCGGCGGCGGCGTGCACTGCATCACCCAGCAGCAGCCGGCGGTGGACTGAGCGGTGCGTCGTGGGCGGAGCGCTCGCGGAAGGGTGTTGACATTCGCCGCCCCATCGGCGAGATTGAATGTCATTCAAAACTTTGAATGACGTTCAAACCTCGGCACTGTGACCGACTCACGAACATGCAGCCATCTCGAACGGAGACATCATGATCACTCGCGACGTCATCGTCATCGGCGCCGGTGTGACCGGCCTGACCGCGGCGTACCGACTGACGCAGGCCGGCAAGGACGTGCTTGTCCTCGAGGCGCGCGACCGGATCGGCGGGAGGCTGCTCAACGAGCGGCACGCTCAGGCAGATGAGGCCGAGCTCGAGGTCGGCGGGCAGTGGGTCTCGCCGGACCAGACCGCACTGATCGCGATGATCGATGAGCTCGGTCTGCAGATGTTCTCCCGTTACCGTGCCGGCGAGTCGCTCTACGTCGACCGCCGAGGCAAGGCGCGCCGCTTCACCGAGGACCTGCCCGTGTCGGACGCGACCAATGCTGCGATCGGGCAGCTCACCAAGACCCTCGACGGGCTGGTGGCGGAGATGGACCCCGACCGCCCGTGGGAGCACCCTGATGCGGCCCACCTGGACAGCGTGTCGTTCACGACCTGGCTGCGGCAGCAGTGCGACGACGAGGAGGCCTGCGACAACGTCGCGCTCTACATCGGCCCGGCGATGCTGACCAAGCCGTCGCACTCGTTCTCCGCCTTGCAGGCGATCCTGATGGCAGCCAGCGCAGGCTCCTTCAGCAACCTGGTCGATGCCGACTTCATCCTCGACCGTCGCGTCGCGGGCGGCCTGGCCACTGTGCCGCGCATGCTGGCCGAGCGCCTCGGGGACCGGGTGCGGCTCGGCGCCGACGTCACGCACGTCGAGTGGAGCAAGGACGGCGCGGTCGTGCACGTCGGTGACCAGTCCTTCGAGGCTCGCCGCGTCGTGCTCGCCGTGCCTCCGACCGTGGTGCGGCGCATCCGCTTCACCCCTGAGATGCCGGCCGAGCACCGGATGGCGCGCGAGCACCAGTCCTTCGGGCTGGTCATCAAGGTGCAGCTCGTCTACCCGACTCCGTTCTGGCGCGCGGCAGGACTCAGCGGTACCGGGTTCGCGCCGTACCAGCCGATGCATGAGGTCTACGACAACACTCCGGAGGGTGACGAGCGCGGCTTCCTGGTCGGCTTCGTAGCCGGGCTCAACGCCGACGAGCTCGGTCGGCTGGACCCAGACGAGCGCCGCACCCGGATCCTGGCGTCGGTTGCGACCTACTTCGGCGAGCAGGCGTTGGAGCCGGTCGTCTACCACGAGAGCGACTGGCAGCACCAGGAGCTCACCGGCGGCGCCTATGGCACCAGCTTCGATCTGGGCAGCCTGACCCGTTACGGCGCGAAGCTCCGCGAGCCGATGGGTTCGGTCGACTTCGGCAGCAGCGACGTCGCCGGCCTTGGATTCCAGCACGTCGACGGCGCGATCCGCGTCGGCCAGGAGATCGCCGCGCGCCTGATCGGCTGATCGTCCGTAGCGACACCGCCGCCCAGCACACCGGAGTGCTGGGCGGCGGTCGCATGTGGTGGTGAGTCCGGTGGCAATGCACGCACCATCGGCGAGGACGGCCAAAGGCGACCGGAGGTGACCGGCGGCGACGAGCCGGCGGGGGTGGAGCTACTCGGCGCCCCGTGTTGCCTCGACCGCCGGGGCGACCGAGCGGTCCCGCGGCATTCCGGGAGCGGAGGTGCCGCGCGAGCATGGGCATGAGCGCGAGCGCCGCGAGGCGGCAGACCAACGGCGGCTAGTAGAGCGGCGAAGTGCGCGGCTTACCAGCATCGGACATTGCCTTTCAACAGATAGGTGGATGGCGCACGGTCAGGAGTGACCGTCGCTGGTGGGCGACGGTCACTCCTGGCTCAGATCGACTTACTCGCCTCGATAGGTGACCAGACCGCCGCTCACGGTGAGGGCGATGGGCGCGGTGGCGACGTCCTCCGCGGGCGCCCGGACCGGGTCGATCGAGAAGACCGTGAGATCGGCTCGGCAGCCGACGGCGACCCGGCCGGCCTCGTTCGCAGTGCCGTCAGCGATGGCCGGATGGGTCGTCATTCCCTCCAGGGCCATCAGGCCGGTCAGCGCCTGCTCGGGACCGACCGCCGGGTGCGGCGAGTTCGGAGCACGGCGCAGGCGAGCTTGCGCGAGCACCTGACGAGCGTCGTACGTCGCGACGGGCCAGTCGCTGCCCAGCACGAGCAGGCCGCCGGCGTCGCGGATCTCGCGGCAGACCCAGGCCCGCTCGACCCGTTCGCGGCCGAGCCGCTTCGACCACTCGTCACTGTGGTCGGGCTTGGTGAAGCTGGCGTGGACGGGTTGCATCGAGGCCACCAGCCCGGCACGAACGAGCCGTCCAACCAGAGGGCGCGGCAGTGTCTCGAGGTGCTCGATGCGATGCCGCACACCGCGTGTGTCGACGTTCTCCAAGGTCTCGATGACATGGCGGACGGCGGCATCGCCGATCGCGTGCGTCACCGTCTGCACGCCCGCGGCGGCGAGTCTCTCCACGGATTTGGTGTAGGCGGCCGTGTCGCGCCAGGAAGCGTCGTGGCTCTGGCCGTGGCAGTCCGGACGTTCCAGCCAGGCGGTGCCCCCCTCGATGGTGCCGTCCATGAAGAACTTGACCGCCTCAACTGCCCAGCGTCGCCCACGGCGCTGCTGGAGCTTGAGCAACGGGTCGATGTCCATGCCGGGCATGCACCAGGGCGCCACCCGCAGTCGAACCGGGAGCTCGCCGGTCTCCTCGAAGGCGGCGTACACGTCGAGAGCGTTCCCTTCGGCATCCATCACGTTGCCGCCGGTGACGCCCGTTGCAGCCATGTGGTTCAGCACGGTCCGCAGGCGGTCATGCAGCACCGGCATCGGGAGAGTCGGCAGGATGTCTTGGACCAGCTCGATCGCCGCGAACTCGAGCAGATGGCCGGTCGGTCGTCCGGTGTGGTCGCAGACGACCTCGGCGCGCTGCTCGAACTCGCGCGGCCCGCTGACCCCGGCCCGGCGCAGGGCCTCGTCGCTGACGAGGACGGAGTGGGCGTCGTAGAGGCGCAGGAAGACCGGTCGCCCCGGAAGCGCCTCCTCGATGACGGCGTTCGTGGGATCCGCGCCCGCAAAGACGTTGTGGTCCAGGCCCCAACCCACCACCCAGCCGTCAGGCTCGACCTCCGCTGCGCGCAGCGAGCCGCGGAGATCGTCGAGGGTGCGACAGCCGGTGAGATCCACGCCGCGGAACGTCGCGGCTCCCATGAGCGGGTGCAAATGACCGTCGACGAGCCCGGGCGTGGTCACGGCCCCATGGAGATCGATGACCTCGGTCGCCGCTCCACGCAGTGCGAGCGCGTCGGCGTCGAGACCGACGATCCGGCCGCCGGCGACCGCCACCGCGCTGGCGCGCGGGTGCTGCTGGTCAAGGGTGCGAACGGTCGTACCTACGAGAAGAAGATCGGCGTTCATGCTGCGGGCACCGGGCTCTCATCGGGGCCGGCACCGCTCTGGGGGCCAGGAAGGTCTGGCTCTGGGCCGGCGCCCGAGACGGGTCCCGTTTGCGAGGAGGAGGAGGGGCTCTCGCACGCCGCGGCGAGCCCGTTGAAGACGTCGGGCCGGGCACGCCGCAACCAGGCGGCCCACATCACGCCGACCAGACAGGTTGCCGGGATCGTCCAGAGCACGACGTCGTTGACCAACCCGGTCGTGCCGGTCAGGAACGAGATGTTCTTAGCGGCGAGCACCATCGCGAACACCATCAGGGCCGCGGAGAGGAGCGGCGCAACAAGCGTGCGCCAGGCGCCCTCCTGGGCGCTTCGGCGGCGGAAGAAGACCACGACGGACACGGCGGCCGCCACCTGCAGCAGCAGCATGCCGAAGATGCCGGGCGTGTTGACCCAGATCAGCAGCTGCGCGTAAGGGTCGGCGTGCCCGATCGCGAAGCCCGCCACGATCGTCAGCGCCAAGGCCGTCTGGCCGAGACCCGCGACATAGGGGGAGCGGGTGCGCGGGTGAATGCGTGCCAGCCCCGCCGGAAGCAGGCCCTCGTTCGAGATGGCGAGCGTGTAGCGGGTCACCGCGTTGTGGAAGGCCACCAGGCTGGCGATGACGCTGGTGACCATCAGCAGGTGCATGACGGTGCTGAACCACGTCCCGACGTAGCGGTCCGAGGCGGTGAAGAACATGCCGACGGTGTCGTTGGACGCCGCCCCCACCGCGTGCTCGGCACCGAAGGCCTGGATGATCGCCCAGACGATGAAGGCGTAGGTGAGCGCCAGGATCGCCACGGCGGCGTACGTCGCCCGGGGGATCGTCTTGCGTGGCTCCCGTGTCTCGGAGCGGTAGATGACCGTGGCCTCGAAGCCCATGAACGCCGCGAAGGCGGTCGGCAGGATGACAGTCATCGGGCGGACGAGCAGATGGTGCGGAGAGAAGGATGTGAAGTCGATGCCGGCGCCGCCCTGGACAAGGATGGCGACCGCGAGGATGAGTAGCAGGCTCGTCTCCGCGGTGAGGAGGATGGCGAGGAACTTCGCTCCGAAGTCCACGCTGCGGAAGCCGACGAACCACACGATCGCGACGCCGGCGAGGGCGTAGACCCACCAGGACAGGTCGATCTTGAAGAGGTCGGAGAATGTGCTCTCGGCGGTGACGCCGAGCAGGCCGTAGACGCCGATCTGCAGGGCGTTGTAGGACACGAGGGCCACCAGGGCGGCGATGACTCCGGCGGTCCGCCCGAGGCCTACGGCGATGTAGGAGTAGAACGCGCCGACGTTGTCGATGTGCCGCGACATCGTGGTGAAGCCCACCGCGAAGATTGCCAGCGCGATGCCCGCGAAGACGTAGGCCGCCGGCGCTCCGATGCCTCCGATCATGATCGCGAGCGGCGCTACGCCGACCATCACCATGAGCGGTGCAGCGGCCGAGACGACGATGAAGACGAGGTCGCGGGCGCCGAGCGCGTTGTGCTTGAGGCCAGGGGGCTGTTCGGAGGAGGAGAGCGACATGGGCCGTCCTAAAATCGAAAACGATTAGATTTAGATTGTGGTGTAGCGTACGTCTCACTCGGCTCGAAGGGAAGAGGACTTCATGACCCAGATCACCAAGCGCGGTGCTGGTCGTCCGCGCAAGGCATTGCTGGACCGCGATCGCATCGGTGTCGTCGCCTTGGAGCTGGTCGACGCGTCCGGCGACTTCACGTTGCCGGAGCTGGCTCGACGCCTGGGTGTCCAGACGGCGTCGCTCTACCACCACGTGGATGGCCGAGCCGGAGTGATCGAGCTGCTGCGCGAGCAGGTGAGCGGGGCGATGGATCCCACCACGCTGGACGACGAGCCCTGGGACGTGGCGCTGGCCAGGTTCTTCCGCTCCTATCGCCAGGTGTTCGCCGCGCATCCGAGGGTGGTTCCGCTGCTGACGACGGCCACGATCCGGTCGGCGTCCGTGATCCACGCCTACGACCGGATGGTGGCTCGGCTCGAGGAGGCCGGCATCCCGCCGGAGAAGGCCATGCGCATCCTGACGGCGCTCGACAACTTCGTGATCGGGTCTGCGCTCGACCTGGCCGCCCCTGATGTGATGTGGGAGGTCCCTGAGGGTGTCGTCGTGCCCGCCCTCAGCGCGGCGCTCGCGGCGCAGCCGGTCAACCGCAAGCGTGCCGATGAGGCATTCGAGGAAGGCCTGGGCCGTCTCCTCGCCTCGGTCGCCGCCGAGTTCGGTCTCGTTGGTGCCGCGGCGACGTCTGAGGCGTCGGAGGCGTCAGAGGCATCGTGACGACGATGGAGCTGGCCCGTCTCACGGCAGCGCGTGGCGATACGGTGCTGTCGGCCGCGAGCGACGCCGAGCAGGTGGTGGCCGCCTGTGCCGGCACGCTTCGCCCGCACACCCTGCGCGTCCGTTCGGCCGGAGCGCTCGACGCGCGGTTGCTCCATCTGGCTGTCGGCGGGTTCTCGGTCAACCGGCTGTTCTACGGCGCCGATGTGACGGTCGCACCCGCGACGAGTCACGACGACAACTACCTGCTCACGCTGCCGCTCGCGGGACATGCCACGTTCCAGTACGGCGCGCATGCCGCCGAGGCCGTTGCTGGGCGAGGGGTCCTCATCGGCCCCCACCATGAGTTCGCCTTCGACATCGCCGCGGACTTCGACCAGGTCATCGTGCGCCTGGATCGGACCCGCGTCGAGGCGGCCGCGGCGGCGATGACCGGTGCCACCGGGCCGGTGCACTTCGAGCTCGCCTTGGCTCCGGAGGTGGATCGGCTCGACGGGCTCCTCACCACGGCGGTCGACCTGGCTGCCTCCGGCCTCGGCATGGTGCGTCCGCAGCTCCTGTGGCAGGTCGAGCAGCTCATCATCGAAGCGCTGCTGTTGAGCCAGCCGAGCAACCGCAGTGACACCTTGCGGGCCGGCGGGACCGCCCCGTCGCCGCGGGTACGCCGAGCCATGAGCTACATGACCGACCGGCTTGGTGAGCAGCTGAGCGTAGGAGCCGTAGCGGCAGAGTGCGGCGTGAGCGTCCGCAGTCTGCAGGAGGCGTTCCGGCGCGAGCTCCGCACCAGCCCCATGCAATGGCTGCGGGCGCAGCGCCTCGACCGTGCGCGAACCGTGCTGGCCAACGGCGACCTCTCGGTGACGGACGTCGCCTACACCTGTGGCTTCCTCCATCTCGGCGAGTTCGCGGCGGCGTTCAGGGGCCGCTTCGGCATGCCACCGTCAGCCGCGCGCCCGGGTCGCGACTGACTTACGCGCTAGTGCTCACCGCGCCGGATCTGGAAGAGGCCTAGTCGGTCCCGCCGACCTCGGGGCCGTAGCGCTGCACGCAGAAGGCGGCGAGCCGGTCGACGAGGTCGGCGACGACCGCGGCGGCATGGTGGCGCGGGTCCCAGGCGGCGTACAACCGGATCCGCAGCGGGCGCCCGCCGGCGTCGATGGTGAGCGGCACCAGATCGAACCGCGGGTCGTCGGAGACCACCGCCACGCCACGGTCGGCGGCCGCCAGCGCCTGGGCCACCTGGGCGTTGGTGCACTCCACGACGTCGCCGTAGGCGAGGCCGGCGGTATCGAGGGCAGCGTCCAGGAGCTCCCGAGGGCGGAAGTCGGGTGTCATCAGCACCAGGGGGCGCTCGACCAGCTCCTCGAGCGTGACGCTGCCGTGCGCGGCCCATGGGTCGTCGCGACGGACGTAGGCGAGCAGCGGTAGGACCGCGAGGCGTCGTGAGGCGAGGGTGCGCGGCGGCGGGCGATGCACGATCGCAAGGTCGGCCCCGGCGGTGATGGCAGCGGCAGCACCGCGCGGGTCGAGGCTGCGCAGCAGCGGCACCGGGTCGGTCGGCTGCAGAGTCGCGATGAACGGCGCGAGTACGTCAGTCAGGGTCGTGGTCGGGACGGCGATGTGCAATCGCTCGACCTCGCCGGAGGCCAGCACGCGGGCGGCCTCGCCGACGGACTCGGCCTCGCGGAGCAGCTGGCGCGCCAGGGGGAGGAACTCGTCGGCCGCCCTGGTGAGGCGGAGGCGCCGTCCGTCGCGCTCGAAGAGGCGCAGCCCGGTCTGGTGCTCGAGCTGACGAAGCTGGCGCGACAGGACGGGTTGGGTCACGTGCAGCTGCGCCGCAGCCTGGGTCGCGGACCCTTCCTCGGCGGTCGCGACGAAGTAGCGCAGCAAGCGCAGATCGATCATGCTCACAAGGCATGGTAGATGTTCATAATAGGTCTTGGACAGCATGCCGCGGCGCGTCCGAGAGTTGGACCATGACCACCGATCTCGAACAGTCTCGCCATCTCGCGACCGCCCTACCCGGCCCGCGATCGCTCGAGCTGATGCAGCGCAAGCAGGCCGCGGTGAGCGCCGGCGTCGCCACCACGATGCCCGTCTTCGCCGTCCGCGCCTCCGGGGGGATCATCGAGGACGTCGACGGCAACCGCCTGATCGACCTCGGGTCCGGCATCGCCGTCACGACCGTCGGCAACAGCGCGCCCCGGGTGGTCGAGGCGGTCGCGGCCCAGGCCGCCGCGTTCACCCACACCTGCTTCATGGTCACCCCCTACGAGGGGTACGTCGCGGTTGCCGAGCAGCTCGCCCGGCTCACCCCCGGCGACCACGAGAAGCGATCCGCACTGTTCAACTCCGGCTCCGAGGCCGTCGAGAACTCGGTCAAGATCGCCCGCGCGTACACCGGCAAGGATGCGGTCGTCGTCTTCGACCACGCTTACCACGGGCGGACCAACCTGACGATGGCGATGACGGCGAAGAACATGCCCTACAAGCACGGCTTCGGACCGTTCGCCGGTGAGGTCTACCGCGCTCCGATGTCCTACCCGTTCCGCGATGCCCCCGAGATCGACGGCAAGCTCGCCGCCAAGCGCGCGATCGCGCAGATCGAGGCCCAGGTCGGCGCCGACAACCTCGCCTGCGTCGTGATCGAGCCGGTCCAGGGCGAGGGTGGGTTCATCGTGCCGGCGCCGGGCTTCCTGGCGGCGCTCCAGGAGTGGTGTCAGGCCAACGGCGTCGTCTTCGTCGCCGACGAGGTCCAGTCCGGCTTCGGCCGCACCGGCACGTGGTTCGCCGTCGAGCATGAGGGCGTCGTACCGGATCTGCTGGTCAGCGCGAAGGGCATCGCCGGCGGCCTGCCGCTCTCGGCGGTGACCGGCCGCGCCGAGATCATGGACGCCGTCCACCCGGGTGGCCTGGGTGGGACGTACGGCGGCAACCCGCTGGCCTGTGCTGCCGCGCTCGCCGTCATCGAGACGATCGAGGCCGAGGGCCTCCTAGACCGCGCCAGCCGGATCGAGGGGCTCCTGGTCGGCCGGCTGCGCGAGATCGCCGAGAAGGACCCGCGGATCGGGGACGTCCGCGGACGGGGCGCGATGGTTGCCGCTGAGTTCGTCGACCCTGCGACAGGTGAACCGGACGCTGCCACGGCGAAGGCGGTCGCGGCCTATGCCCACGCCCGCGGGGTCATCACCCTGACCTGCGGCACGTTTGGCAACGTGATCCGCTTCCTCCCGCCGCTGAGCATCTCCGACGAGCTGCTCACCGAGGGCCTGGACGTCATCGCGGCTGGCCTGGAGGCCACCCGATGACGCTCCTGCAGTCCCCGCAGCGCACCGTTCTGGACGATGCCCGTGAGCAACTGGCCGACGCCGTCGCCGTACTCGGGCTGCGCCCCGAGGTGCACGCGATGTTGGCCGAGCCCCGCCGTGAGGTCAGTGTCAGCATTCCACTGCGTCGCGACGACGGCTCCATCGAGGTGCTGCGCGGCTACCGGGTCCAGCACAACTACTCCCGCGGCCCCGGCAAGGGCGGCGTCCGCTTCGACGCCCGGGTGGACTTGGAGGAGGTGCGGGCGTTGGCGATGTGGATGACGTGGAAGTGCGCCCTGCTCGACGTCCCCTACGGCGGTGCCAAGGGCGGCGTGCGGGTCGACCCGCGGCAGTACAGCAAGGCCGAGCTCGAGCGGATCACGCGCCGCTACACCTCCGAGATCGCGCCGTTGATCGGTCCCGAGACCGACATCCCGGCACCGGATGTGGGCACGGACGAGCAGACCATGGCGTGGATGATGGATACGTATTCCATCGGTCGTGGCCACACCGTGCTCGGGGTGGTGACGGGCAAGCCGATCGCGGTCGGTGGCTCGTTGGGTCGGGCGGCCTCGACCTCGCGGGGGGTGGTCGCGATCGCGGTCGAGGCGCTGGGTCATCTGGGCATCGCGCCGGTGGGTGCGAGTGCGGCGGTGCAGGGGTTCGGCAAGGTGGGTCGTGGTGCGGCCCGGTTCCTGGCCGGGGAGGGCGTCCGGGTGGTGGCGGTCAGTGATGTCTATGGCGCTGTCTATGACACCGCCGGCCTCGACGTAGCGGCGCTGGAGGAGTACGTCGATGCGACCGGCAGCGTGGTCGGCTTCCCGGGCGCGCTCGCGATCTCGGGGCAGGACGTGCTGTTGGCTGAGGTCGATCTGTTGGTTCCTGCGGCTGTGGAGGGTGTGATCCACGCCGAGAACGCCCCGCATGTGCGGGCGCGTCTGATCGTCGAGGGCGCCAACGGGCCGCTGACCGCGGAGGCGGACCGGATCTTGGCGGAGCGTGGGGTGTTGGTGGTCCCTGACATCTTGGCCAACGCCGGTGGTGTGGTCGTGTCCTACTTCGAGTGGGTCCAGGCCAACCAGTCGTATTGGTGGAGCGAGGCCGAGGTCAACCAGCGCCTTGTGGAGCGGATGAGTCGTGCCTGGCACGAGGTGCTGGCCTATGCCGCCGAGCGTCAGCTGTCCCTGCGTGTGGCGGCCACCTGCCTGGCCGTCGAACGTGTCTACCAAGCCCACGAAGTGCGAGGACTCTACCCGTGACCGATCTCTACACACGTCCCGACAGTGCAACCGACAACACCTATCTCGACGCCCTCGACCCGGACAACGGCGTCCTGGTCGGCGGCCTGTGGCGACCCGGCTCCAGCGGCGTCTTCACCGTGGAGAACCCCGCCACCCGCGAGGCACTCGCTGAGGTCGCCGACGGCGATGCCACCGACGCGCGTGCTGCCGTGGACGCGGCGGCCGAGCGCCTTCCCGCATGGTCAGCGGTACCACCGCGCACCCGCAGTGAGCTGCTCTCGAACGTGCGCGAGCTGATGCTGCGCGACGCCGAGCAGCTCGCCGGCCTGATCGCGCTCGAGAACGGCAAGTCGCTTGCCGACGCGCGCGGCGAGGTGGTCTACGCGGCCGAGTTCTTCCGGTGGTACGCCGAGGAGGCCGTCCGCCCGCACGGTGACTACGGCTCCGCGCCGGCCGGCGGAACGCGGACCATCGTGACGCACAAGCCGGTCGGCGTGGCTGCCCTGGTGACGCCGTGGAACTTCCCGGCGGCCATGGCGACCCGCAAGATCGCCCCGGCCCTCGCGGCAGGCTGCACGGTCGTGCTCAAGCCGGCGGCGGAGACGCCGCTGACGGCCCTTGCCATCGCGCGACTGGTCGGGGAGGCCGGAGTTCCGGACGGCGTCGTCAATGTCGTACCGGGGCTGGACGCGGCGAGCATCGTGACCGCCTGGCTCGAGGACCCGCGGGTCCGCAAGATCTCCTTCACCGGCTCGACTGGCGTCGGTCGTGTCCTGCTGCGCCAGGCTGCCGACAGGGTGGTCAACACTTCCATGGAGCTGGGCGGCAACGCACCGTTCGTCGTGACCTCGACCGCCGACATCGCAGCAGCCGTCGAAGGAGCGATGGTGGCGAAGTTCCGCAACGGTGGCCAGGCCTGCACGGCCGCCAACCGGTTCTACGTGCACGCCGACGTCGCCTCGGAGTTCACCGCAATGCTCGGTGCGCGAGTGAAGGAGCTGCGCGTCGGCCCCGCCGATCGGGGCAGCGACGTCGGGCCCCTGATCTCGGCCAAGGCGTTGGCCGGGGTGGCCGAGCTGGTCGACAAGGCGGTCGCCGACGGCGCGGTGGTGACGCATCGCGCGGACGTTCCGGACGTGGCGGGCTACTTCTACCCGCCGACCGTGGTGACGGGTGTGTCCGCCGACGCCGCCCTGGTCCGGCAGGAGATCTTCGGTCCGGTCGCGCCGATCGTCGTCTGGGCGGACACCGAGGAGCTCCTGGCCTTGGTCAACGACACCGAGTACGGGCTGGCGGCCTACGTGTACGGCGAGCTGGCTGAGGCGCTGCGGCTGTCCGAGCGCATCGAGGCCGGCATGGTCGGGGTGAATCGCGGGCTGGTCTCGGATCCGTCCGCACCCTTCGGCGGGATGAAGCAGAGCGGCATCGGGCGTGAGGGCGCCCGTGCCGGCCTGGAGGAGTACCTGGAGAAGCAGTACCTCAGCGTCGACTGGAGCGCCTGACAGGTACCCGACACTACGGCGTCGGACGGCCACTGGCCGTCCGACGCCGTGACGCGCGTGCCCGCCCGGCATGAGTGCAACTACATGAGTGCAACTAGAGGAGTGCGCGCGTGTGATCCAATGCCGCGGAGCGCAGCTTGCGCCCGCCGCCGGTCACGATGCCCACGCTGAAGCCGTCCCACATCGCCCGCAGACGCTCGGACAGACCCTCACGGTCGGACGTCGACGGGAGGAGGTCACCGATCAAGCGCACCAGGTCGGCATGCCAGGACGCGTCGATCTCGCGCTGGGCCTCGGCCAACTCGGGGTGATACGGGGCGCGGGCCCACAGCTCGAGCCACAGCTGCCACCGGGGATCCTTCTCGTCGATGGCGAGATACACATCGGCGAACCGTACGACGGCTTCAGCGCCCGTCTTCGCCGACCCGCCACCGGCAGCCGCCGTGAGCACGGGTGCTCGCTGCTCGGCGTAAGCGGCTTCGCTCCACCGCAAGGTCTCCAGGAGCAGGCCATCACGTGTCTTGAAGTAGTAGAGGAGATGGCCGCCGCTGGTACCGAGGCGCGCGGCGAGCGAGGCCATGGTCAGCTTCCCCAGGCCGCTCTCGGCCACCATCTCGAGGGCGGCGGTCAGCACCTGCTCGCGCGGTCGATCCAGTCGGCGATTGTGGCGGGTCGGGGGCACGGCTAGCCCTTTCTTCGAGCGGTCTTCGAGCGAAATGTGTGGCAGGGGTTGACATTAGCGGGTGACGTGCGCCACTTTGAATGCCGTTCAAGTTTTTGAATGGCATTCAAATACCCGTCGCGAGGAGCTCGGTCGATGACTGATTCCGCAATTCTCACCGCTGACGAGGCCAGGACCCCGATCGAGGTCGAGCGCAAGCTCGCCCGGGTGCTCGGCCCCGGCACGGCGGTACTCCTGGTGCTCTCCTGCATCACACCCGCGTCCAGCCTCTTCATCATCGTCCCGCAGGTCCTGGCCAGTCAGGGAAGCGGCGCTGTCGTCACCATCGTCGCCGGCATCCTGGTGTCGGTGGCCGTGGGCGCCTGCTACGCCGAGCTCGGGACGCGGACCGCGAGCTCGGGCGGTGAGTACGCGATGGTGACGCAAACGCTCGGCAAGGCCGCCGGCTGGCTGACTTTCGCCCTCGCCGCGATCCAGCTGTGGGTGATCCCGCCGATCATCGCGCTCGGCACCGCGGACTACCTCAGCGACATCGTTCATCTGCCGCGCGCCGCCACCGGCGCGGTCGTCATGCTGATCGCGACGGCGACAGCGATCCTGGACGTGAAGTCCAACGCGTTCGTCACCGCCATCTTCCTGGGTCTGGAGATCGTCGCCGCGATCGTCGTCACCGTGCTCGGCCTGACCCACCTCCACCGCAGCCCCACCGAGCTGATCGCGCCGCACGTCGCCGGGGCGCACGGGCTCGAGCCGTTCACCGTGGGGATGCTCATCTCGGGGCTCGCGGTCGGAACCTTCGTGGTCAGCGGCTTCAACACCGCCGCCTACCTCGCCGAGGAAGTCATCGAGCCCCGTCGCAACGTAGCCCGCGTGGTGTTCGCCTCGCTCGGACTCGGCGCGCTGGTGATCCTCGTCCCCACCATCACCACCGTCCTGGCGGTCGGCAACGTCAGCGACCTGGCCACCGGGAACTTCTCACAGTTCGTGCATGAGTGGGGCGGTCAGGGCCTCGGCGTGGCGATCAACGTCGCGATCGCGATCGCAATCCTCAACGCGGTCATCGTGATGGTGCTGCAGAACGGGCGAGTCGTCTTCGCCTCGGCCCGCGACCGGTGCTGGCCCCAGGCGGTCAACGAGACCCTCACCCGCCTGCACCCCAGGTTCAAGACGCCCTGGCTCGCGACGCTGGCGGTCGGCGTACCGGGCGCCGTACTGGCCTACGCGGTCAACGTCGAGTCCCTGCTCGGCATCACGTCGGTCGTCCTCGCGGTGATGTATGTCGTCATCGCCGTCGCCTCCCTGCGAGTGCGGCGCCTACCCTCGACGGTGGCCAGTTGGAAGATGCCGCTGTGGCCGCTCGCGCCGCTGCTGGTGATCGTCGCGGTCGGATACGCCGTCTGCGGCTCCTCCCGCTCGGACCTCGTCGCCACCGCGGTGCTGCTCGTGCTCGCGATGGCCTACTACGTCTTCTACCTCGCGCGCCGTCCCCACGACCGGTTCGTCGTCTTCGACCCCGAAGACGAGCCGGCGGACGGCCCGTTGGCCGGCACAGCCGTCACCTCTGTCTGATCCCTACCACTCGAGGAGCCCATGATGGTCCTTAACGTCATCGACGGCCGTTCTTGCCCGGCCGTCTCCGGTGCGACCAGCGACCTGGTCGATCCGTGCACCGGGAAGGTCTTCGACTCGGCGCCGCTCTCGCGGGAGGCGGACGTCGATGCGGCGTACGACGCGGCGACCCGAGCCTTCCGTCCGTGGCGGCGTCTCACCCCCGGGCAACGACAGCAGCACCTGCTCGCGCTCGTCGCGGCGCTCGAGGCCCGGGTGGACGACCTCGTCGAGGCGGAAGTCGCCAACACCGGCAAGCCGGTCGCGGCGACCCGAGACGACGAGATCCTCGCCGGGATCGACCACCTGCGCTACTTCGCCGGCCTGGCCCGTTCGCTGGAGGGCGTCGGCGCGGGAGAGTACGTCGAGGGCCACACGTCCTATGTCCGACGTGAGCCGGTCGGCGTGGTCGGCCAGGTCGCGCCTTGGAACTATCCGTTCATGATGGCGATCTGGAAGGTGGCGCCGGCGCTCGCTGCCGGCAACACGGTGGTGCTGAAGCCGTCCGACACGACGCCGCTGACCGCTGTGATCCTCGCCGAGACCGCCGCCCGGGTGCTGCCATCCGGCGTCCTCAACGTCGTGTGCGGCGACCGGGAGACCGGTCGACTCGTCGTCGGCCATCCGGGAGCGGCGATGGTCTCCATCACCGGCTCCACCGCGGCCGGACGGCAGGTGGCGGCCAGTGCCGCCGCAGACCTGAAGCGCGCCCACCTCGAGCTCGGTGGCAAGGCGCCTGCCGTCGTCCTCGCCGACGCCGACCTCGACGCGACCGTCGACGGCATCGTCCTAGGCGCCTTCGCGAACGCGGGCCAGGACTGCACCGCGGCGACCCGGGTGCTCGTCCACGAGGACGTGGCCGCCGAGCTGACGGACCGGCTGGTGGCCGCAGCCTCCGCCGTGCGCACCGGTCCGCCCGCGGATGCGGACGCGCTGTATGGGCCGCTCAACAATGCCGACCAGCTCGGGCAGGTCAGCGCTGCCATCGCCGACCTGCCCGAGCACGCCCGCGTCCTGACCGGTGGGCGTCAGGTAGGGGAGGAGGGCTACTTCTTCGCCCCGACGGTCGTGGCCGGCGTGCGCCAACAGGACGCGATCGTGCAGCAGGAGGTGTTCGGACCGGTTGTCACGGTGCAGACCTTCTCGACGCTGGATGAGGCGATCGAGCTCGCCAACGGTGTCGAATTCGCGCTGGCCTCGTCGGTCTGGACCCGCGACCACGGGACCGCCATGCGCCTCACCGGCGAGCTCGACTTCGGCTGTGTCTGGGTCAACACCCACCTCCCGCTCACCGCCGAGATGCCACACGGTGGCTTCAAGCGCAGTGGCTACGGCAAGGACCTGTCCCACTACGGGCTGGAGGACTACACCCGGATCAAGCACGTCATGCACGCCTTCGGCTGACCAGCGGAGCAACGCCTCAGTCAGGGCCCAGCGAGCCTCGAAGCCACCACCCAAGCCCGGGTGGTGGCTTCGAGGCTCTTTGCGTCTCGTCACCAGCCGAGTCGTCCGACGTCTGCGCGTTCCCGATGGCGGCCCCGCGCCTTCCCGATAGTGACGACGTGCTCCCCGTCACAGACTGAGGGCGATCTATCCGCAACCACGCCGCGGAGCGCCATCGCAGCGCGTCGCGGCACGAGGAATCGCCATGCATGTCGCCCTTCTTCAAGTGGCAAGCCCCGATGTCGAGACGCCCGAGAAGCGGCGCCGGCGCGTTGACGCCGCGGTCCGGCGCGAGACGAGACTCGCTGACACCGACGTGCTCGTGCTCCCTGAGCTTTGGGGAGCGGGCTACTTCGGCTTCGATGGCTATGAGGCTCACGCCGAGCCGATCGACGGCCCGACCGTCGCACTGGCGCAGGCGTGGGCGCGCGACCTGCGTATCGAGGTCCACCTGGGCAGCTTCGTCGAACGACACGCTGACGGCCGGCTCTCCAACACCGCTGTCATCGTCGACCGCAACGGTGCACTCACCAACGTTTACCGCAAGGTACATGTCTTCGGCTACGGCTCGCAGGAGCAGGCACTTCTCACCCCAGGGGACCGGGTCGGGGTCAGTCCTCTCGGCGGTCTGCCCAGCGGTGTGCTGACCTGCTACGACCTCCGCTTCCCGGAGATCTTCCGTTCGCTGGTGGACCTCGGCGCCGAGCAGATCTCGGTCTGCGCCGCCTGGCCGGCGGCCCGGCTCGAACATTGGCGGCTCTTCACATCGGTGCGTGCGGTCGAGCAGCAGGCCTGGCTGCTCGCCTGCAACGCCGTCGGCGAGCAGCAGGGGATCGCGTTGGGCGGTCACAGCCGCGTCGTGGATCCCTGGGGCCAGGTCGTCGCCGAGGCCGGCGACGACGAGGGTTTCACCCGCGTCGAGGTCGACGCCGGGCTGCCTCAGCGGGTGCGCGCCACGTTCCCCGCCCTCTCCGACCGCCGATGGGGCGCGGAGACCAACACGTCAACTACGAAGGAGCACGCATGAGTCCCACGCTGCGCATCGAGCAGACACCAGCGCCAACCGATCTGACCCGGCTGGTGGTGGCCGGCTACACCGGCAGCGACGAGGCGTCGGTACGCCACCACATCGAGGAGCTCGCCGCCATCGGCGTACCGGCCCCCGCGACGGTGCCTGCCTACTACCCGCTCAATGTCGGGTTGCTGACGATGGCTGACCAGATCACCGTCAAGGGCGGTTACACCTCCGGTGAGGTCGAGCCGGTCCTCGTGAAGCGGGCAGGCGCGTTCTGGCTCACCCTCGGCTCGGATCACACCGACCGTGACCTGGAGCGGGAGGACATCCGGATCTCGAAGGCTATGTGCCCCAAGCCGATCGCTGCGGCGGCGATCTTCCTCGGCGAGGACCCGACCGTCGTGGACTGGCCCGAGATCCGGATCCGCAGCTGGGTCGACGGCGAGCCGTATCAGGACGGGACGCTCGCTGCACTGCGTCCGCTGGCGGAGACCGCCGCCGGATATCCCGAGGCAGACCACCCCGAGCTCGTGGTCTTCGGCGGCACGGTGCCGCTGCTCACCGGTACCTTCCGGGCCGGCACCACCTGGCGGATGTCGCTCGAGGCACCTGGTCTCGACCCGCTCGAGCTCGAGTACGCCGTGGACGTGAGGAGCAACTGATGCGCACCAGCGACGAGTATCTGGCCAGTCTCGACGACGGCCGCAGCGTCGTCATCGACGGCGAGCCGGTCAAATGTCTTGCCACTCACCCGGCCTTCGCGCCGATCGCACAGACGGTCGGGTCGTTGTTCGATCTGGCGGCCGACCCGAAGCAGGGCATGCAGGTCACCGACGAGACCACCGGACGGCAGGTCAACCGGCTCTTCGTCCCACCGGGGAGTGCCGCCGAGCTCGCGGCATACCGGGCCGCCGCCCAGGTGTGGGCAGACGCCACACACGGGTGGGTGGGCCGCTCGCCCGACCACGTGGGGGCCTTCGTGGCCGCCTTCGGCGCCCATCCGGAGGCGTTCAGCGAGCAGCGCGGGCTGCGCGAGAACGTGGCGGCGTTCCACCGCCGGGTGGTCGAGAAAGACCTCTACCTCTCGTACGCGATCATCCCGCCCCAGGTCTCACGGGCCACCACCGCTCACGCCTGGGAGGGCGACCTCGTCCAGGTGGGGGTCAAGGAGGAGCGCGAGGACGGCATCGTCGTCAGCGGCGCGCAGATGCTGGCCACCGGCGGTGCCGTCGCCGACGAGATCCTGGTCTCCTGCATCAAGCCGCTGCAGGAGGACGACGCGGTCTTTGCGAACTCGTTCACCGTCCCGCTCAACGCTCCGGGCCTGACGCTCTACTGCCGCCGTCCGTACGCGACTGCGACGACGAGTGAGTTCGACTACCCCCTCTCCAGCCGTTTCGATGAGACGGACGCGCTGCTCGTCTTCGATGACGTCTTCATCCCGTGGAAGGACGTGTTCGTCTACCAGGACACCGCCGGTCTTCGCCGGCAGTTCTTCGACACCGGCGCGCACGTCCTGGGCAACTGGCAGGCGCAGATCCGGTTCGCCACGAAGCTTCGCTTCCTGGCCGGTCTGGCGCGCAAGGTCGCTGCGGTCAACGGAGTCGACCGGTTCCCAGGCGTGGTCGAGAAGCTGGGCGAGCTCGCCGCCGTCGTGTCGGTGGTCGAGTCCGGCGTACTCGCCGCGCAGCAGACAGCAGCGCCCGACGACGCCGGCCTGTGGCGCCCCGGCGCTCAGGCGCTCTACGGCGCGATGGGGCTTCAGTCCGAGGTCTACCCGCGCGTCGTCGCAATCGTGCGGGAGCTGGTCGGCGGCGGCGTGTTGCAGGTGCCCTCGAGCCGACAGGAGCTGATGCTCGAGCGGCCGCGACAGCACATGGAGCGCTACGTCAGCAGCCCCGGTACGCCGGCCGAAGAACGGATCAAGCTCTTCAAGCTCGTCTGGGACGCCATCGGCAGCGAGTTCGCCGGACGGCACCAGCAGTACGAGCTCTTCTACGCGGGGGCCCCGTTCGTGGTCAAGGGCTACGCCTTCCGCAACTTCGACTACCCCTCCGCCGTGGCCTCGGTCGACGCCTTTCTCTCCTCCTACGAACTCACGAACGAGGTGGCCCGATGAAGCCGGAATTCGAGTTCTTCCCCGCCACACAGGTCCCCTTCACGACCTGTGTCGGCGACGATCCGCTCATCACCGAGCGAATCCTGTCCGCAGACCCTGACACCGGCGTGGCCACGCGCATCCTGCGGTATGCACCGGGCGCCGACTCCACGCCCATGGGCGTCCAGCGACATGACTTCTGGGAGGAGGTCTACATCCTCGAGGGCTCGTTCGAGGACCTCACCCTCGGCCGGACGTTCTCCGCGGGCGAATACGCCTGTCGTCCGCCCGGTATGCCGCACGGCCCTTGGCGCACTGATGAGGGCGTGCTGACCTTCGAGGTCCGCTACCGCGCCGGCGACACCTCGTGATCGCGCCCGTCGAGCCGCTCGTCATGCGGCAGGCCATGGGCCGGTTCGCCACCGGTGTCGCGGTGGTGACCACACAGCACGACGGGCGGCCCGACGGGATGACCATCAACTCGCTCACCTCGGTCTCGTTGGATCCCGCGCTGCTCCTGGTCTGCTTCAACCACGGAACACGAAGCGCCGAGGCCGTCGCCGCATCCGGACGATTCGCAGTCAGCATCTTGGCCCGACGCCAGCAGGCCATCGCCTTGCGCTTCGCCACGCGGGGAGAGGATCACTTCTCCGGCCTGGACCTCGAGTACGGACGCCACCAGGTGCCCGTAGTCCCGAACGCACTGGCTCACCTCGAATGTGAGGTCGACAGGCTCATCGACGCCGGCGACCACATCATCGTGATCGGAGCGGTCGTCCAGACCTGTACCGCCCCCGGCAGCCCGCTGGCCTTCTATGCGGGATGCTTCGGAGACCTGGCCCTGCATGATGCAGAGCCTGAGCACTGGTTCTTCTGACGATCCGTTTTCGACAGATGGCGGCGGCAGGATCGCTCTCGATGCTGCCGCCGCGCGCTCGGGCGTCTGGCTCGGTGCCACGGTCTTCGTGGTTCGCGGGCGGCGCGTCCGCGCCGCGGACCCTGAGGACCGACTTTAGGTGCCCGTCCCCGGCCCCACGAGGCGTGAGGCGTCGACTGTGGCCCGGCCGTCGCCGCCGCAGCAACAGCAGACCGGTGGCTAGGAGCACTTGAGGCGAGGTCGAACTGAGCCGTCGGTAGCGCCGCGCGATGGACCACCGCGCCACGCGTCACGAAAGCCCTCGACCTAGGCCAGTACGCTTCGCTCAACGGCGCGCCACCGGCGCGCGAGGAGGAGGACGATGACGGCCGACGCTGCGGAGCCGGGTGCCGGTGGAAAGCACACACGCCGCTTCGAGCAAGGGGCCGACTTGGACCAGGAACCCGGGCTCCTGACGGGTCTCGATCCGTTCGCCGGAATCAACGGTGCAGAGGACGAACGACGACTGGCGAGTGTGCTTCTCATCGAGGACGATGCCGGCGACGCGCTGCTGGTGGAGGAGCTCGTCGCGGACTGCGAACCGGGTCTTGCCCTGCAGTGGGCCCGGTCGTTGAGCGGTGCGCGGGACATGCTCGCTGCTGAGCGGCCGGATTGTGTCCTGCTGGATCTCCATCTGCCTGACTCGCATGGGCTCGAGGCGCTGCGCGCCGTACAGCAGGCGGCGGAGGGCATTGCCGTCGTTGTCCTGACCGGGCAAGCAGAGGAAGCGACCGGAACGGCAGCGGTCGCCGCCGGGGCCCAGGATTTCCTCGTCAAGGGGAAGGTCGACCCGGCGTCGCTGAGCCGCGCGGTGCGGTACGCGATGCAGCGCAAGCAGGTCGAGCGATCGGCCCTCGCCCTGCATGCGAGTCAGTTGCTCGCGAAGGAGAATGCCCGGCTCGAGCGCGGCTTGTTGCCCACGCCGTTGCTGCGAGCGCCTAACGGCTTGCAAGTCGTCAGCCGCTACCAGCCCGGCCGCGCGCAGGCACTGCTGGGCGGGGACTTCTACGACGTCGTCCAAGCAGGCGATGACACCATTCATGTCCTCATCGGTGACGTCTGCGGTCATGGCCCGGACGAGGCCGCTCTGGGCGCCGCGCTGCGCATCGCTTGGCGCACCTTGGTTCTCAGCGGCGTGGCGGAGAACGAGCGACTGGGGCTGCTTCAGCAGATCCTGTTCGCCGAGCGTGCTCGAGAGCACGTGTTTGCCACCGTGAGCAGTCTGACGCTGCTGCCGGACCGGCGGAAGGTCAGGGTCATGCGGGCAGGACACCCCGGAATGCTCGTGCGCCACGGCGAGCGGGTCGACTGGGTCGAGGTACCAGGTGGCCCGGCCCTTGGGATCTTCGACCAGGCGAAATGGCCTGTCCATGAGCTGGACCTCCCGGAGACCGACTGGGAGCTGATGCTGTTCTCCGACGGGCTGTACGAGGGGCGCATCAGCCCGCAGGGAGACCGGCTCTCCGAGGAAGGACTGCTTGAGGCCGCCAGGAGCTTCGCGCATCTCAAGGCCGCCGACTTCGTCGATGCGCTGATCGATCACGCCGAACGGCTCTCGGAGGCCCACGGCGGCCTCCAGGACGACCTGGCAGTGGTGCACGTGAGCTGGGAGAAGTGAAGTGACCGCAGCGATCGACTCCGCCCAAGGCGTCGGCTCACGTGCATCGCGCATGACGACGCAGGGCTGGCTCTACCTGGTCCTTGCCATCGCGGCGGTCCTCGCGGCCGTGGCCACGGCCGCTGGCATTGTCATGCTGCATCGGACCAACGACGTGACAGACCACTTGGTCAATCGGATCGACCCGGCTCAGGCAGCTGCCTACCAACTCCAGGCGACGCTGGTCGACCAGGAGACCGGTGTCCGCGGCTATGCCCTGACAGCCGACCATCAGTTCTTGGCTCCCTACATCCAGGGGCAGAGGAGTGAGGCCTCCTCGGCTTCGCGGATCCGTCGGCTCCTGACCACAGATGCGCTAGAGCTCGAAGACCTGCAGCAAGTGGAGGCGGCCGCCGCCAACTGGCGGCGCGACTACGCCGAGCCGCTCATCAAGAGCGTTACCCCAGGTGAGCCGGGAGCGGTCAACCGCGCCGGCGCGGCGCAGGGCAAGAAGGCGTTCGACCAGGTGCGGAGTCTCTTCGCCATGCAGAACGCGCACCTCGCGCAAGCGCACGCCGCGAACTTCACCGCGCTGCGCCGCGTGCGGACCCAGCGGAACTGGGTGTTCTCGCTGATGGTGGTGGCCTTCGTCCTCCTCGCGCTGATCACCATCCTGCTCACCCGGCGGCTGGTGATCCGTCCCTTGGACATGCTCCGCAGCTCATCGCGCCGCGTTGCGAGCGGCGACTTCGAGCACGCCATCTCTGAGAACGGTCCGGCAGACCTTCAAGCGGTGGCTCGCGACGTGGACATCATGCGCCAGCAGATCGTCGCAGAGCTGAGGTCCTCTCGCGACCAAGAGCGGCAGCTCGCCGAACAGGCAGCGGATCTCGATGCCCAAGCGGTCGACCTACGTCGCTCGAACGCGGAACTCGAGCAGTTCGCCTACGTCGCCTCCCACGACCTGCAAGAGCCGCTTCGCAAGGTCGCCTCATTCTGCCAGCTGCTCGAGAAGCGGTACGGCGACAGCCTCGACGAGCGAGGGCGCCAGTACATCGACTTCGCGGTCGATGGCGCGAAGCGCATGCAGGTCCTGATCACCGACCTGCTGACCTTCTCCCGCGTCGGCCGCGTGAGCGAGGTCCAGCAGCGGGCCTCGATCGCGACAGCCCTGGACCAGGCGCTAGCCAACCTCACGAACGCGATCGGCGAATCGCAGGCACGCGTCGAGCGGCCCGAGCAGCTGCCCGAGGTCGCGGGCGACCCGACCCTGCTGGTGATGCTGTGGCAGAACCTGGTAGGAAACGGCATCAAGTTCCGTGTACCGGACCAGGCGCCCATCGTCTCGATCGCATGCGAGCCCACCGAAGACAGCGGCCACCGCGAGTGGCTGCTGTCGGTCAGCGACAACGGCATCGGGATACCGGCGGAGTTCGCCGAGAAGGTCTTCGTCATCTTCCAGCGTCTGCACAACCGCGAGACGTATGGCGGCACCGGCATCGGTTTGGCCTTGTGCAAGAAGATCGTCGAGTACCACGGCGGACGTATCTGGATCGACACGAACCACACTGAAGGCACCCGGATCTGCTTCACGTTGCCGGCCGACGCCCCAGTCGGCCACCAAGAGACACCGAATCGAACAGCCCTGGAAGGGAGCGAGGCATGAGCGCTGCAGCACAGCCGATCGAGGTCCTGCTCGTGGAGGATGACCCGGGCGACGAGCTCATGACGCGGGAGGCGTTCGAGGACAACAAGATCGGGAACACGCTGCACGTGGCCCGTGACGGGCAGGAAGCGCTGGACTTCCTCTACCGCCGGGGAGCGCACGGCGATGCCCCGCGGCCCGACCTGATCCTCCTGGACCTCAACCTGCCGAAGTACGACGGACGTCAGGTGCTCGAGAAGATCAAGTCGGATCCGGACCTGGCGCACATCCCGGTGGTGGTGCTGACCACCTCCTCCGCCGAGGAGGACATCCTGCGTAGTTACAAGCTGCACGCCAATGCTTACGTCACCAAGCCCGTCGACCTGGATCAGTTCATTGCTGCAGTCCGGCAGATCGACGAGTTCTTCGTGACGGTCGTCAGACTTCCCAGCCGACGCTGAGCCCCCGGAACTCGGCGCCTCGATACTCTGCGGAGACCATCACCGCTATCCGAGAGTTCCTGGACGCCAGCCTGGTCTCGCCGGAGACGGATCGGGCCGTGCTGGCGGTGTTATCGAGGCGCGCGACCGGCACCGCTACGAGGAGGACCTCCGCCACACGTCCCGCACGTTGAGATCGCGGCGGCGTACCGTCCCGCGGGCAACGGCCGCGAGGTGGGCGGTGACTTCTACGACGTGTTCCAGGTCAGCCCCAGCGTGTGAATGGTCGTGCGGAGACGTGACCGAGCTGGGCATCTTCGGCACCGATCGGGTTCGTCGACGAGCCGTCCTTCTCGACGGTCCGGAACCGTCTGCGGGCCGGCAGCAGCGTCGTCCTCTACACCGATGGGGTCACCGAGGGTCGCGCACCGAGCGGCATGTACGGCGAGAAGCGGTTGCACGCACTCATCCGTGGCCTTCCCGATGATGGGCGTGCCATCACGGACGGCATCGCCCGCGACGCGCTCGACTTCCAAGACGGCAACGCAAACGACGATATCGCGATCGTCACCTTCGCCCCTTGCCGCTGACGTATGGAGCCTTGTCGCGCTCGTGGTGCTGGGAGCGATGGCCGGCGATCCGATGCAACTGCGCGTTCATCCCTTCGTCGCGCCCAGCGACAGTCCGGCGATGAACTGCCGCTGCAACACCAGGTAGACCACCAGCGTCGGTACGGCGGCGATCAGTGCCGCGGCGGCGATGAGGTTCTGGTTGGCGACGAACTGCCCTTGCAGGTTGGCCAGCGCCGCTGTGATCGGCCGCTTGTTGCCGGTCTGGATCAGCGTGATCGCCCAGAAGAAGTCGTTGTAGATCCACGTGGTCAGAAGCGTGGCCAGCGCGGCGAGCGCCGGGCGGCACAGTGGCAGTGTGAGCCGCCAGTACTGCGACCACACCGGTGTCCCGTCGATGAGCGCAGCCTCGTAGATCTCCGAGGGCAGGGTCTTCATGAAGTTGCTCAGCACGAAGACGCAGAAGCCGAGCTGGAAGGAGACGTTGATCAGCACCAGGCCGGTGAGCGAGTTGTACATCAGTCCGCTGGAGCTCATGAAGTGCGGCAGGGGTATCTGGAGGTAGATCTGGTAGAGCGGGGTGATGATCACCTGCTGGGGCAGCAGGTTTCCCGCGGTGAAGATGATCAGCAGCGGCAGGTTGAACTTGAAGGAGAACCGGGCCAGCACGAACGCCACGAACGATGCGAGCAGCAGGGTGATGATGACGGCCGGAACGGTGATGATCACCGAGTTGAGGAAGAAGCGGCCCATGTCCGACTGGGTCCAGGCCTCCTTGAAGTTGCCGAATCCGAGGTGGTGCGGCCACGACACGTAACCGCGCAGTGACGTCTCGGAGTACGGCCGTAGCGCGACGTACAAGGCAAATGCCAGCGGCAGGATCCACAGCAGGCAGGCTGCGATCATGAAGATCTGGGCGAAGGCGCTGCCGATCCGGCTGGGGCGGCCGCCCGGCAACGATGGCCGACGGCTCTCCTTCGGGGCCTGGTCCAGCACTGCGGCCACGCTCATGACGCCTCCTCGCGGCGGAAGTTCTGATACAGGAAGAAGCAGATCGGCACCAACGAGATCACGAGGAGTACGACGCCCAGCGCGGAGCCGAAACCGATGCGGGAGATCTCGCCGACGATGTTGTTGGTGACCAGGACGGACAGCAGCTCGAGGCCGTTGCTGCCCTTGTTGATGATGTAGACGAGGTCGAAGGCGCGCAGCGACTCGATCACGGTCACCACGAGGATGATCGCGTTGATCGGCCGGAGCACGGGGAAGACCACACGCCAGAAGGTCTGCCAGTCGCTGGCGCCGTCGATGGCGGCTGCCTCGCGCAGTGAGGCCTCGACCGCCTTCAGCCCGGCGAGGTAGAGCACCATGACGTAGCCGGCCTGCCGCCAGGTGGCGGCGACCAGCACGGCCCACAGGTTGATATGCGGGTTGCCGAGCCAGTCGATGGCGCCGGGTCCGCTGGTCCTGCCCAGCACGCTGTTGACCAGGCCGTAGTTCTGGGAGTACATGAACTCCCAGACGATGCCGATCAGGGCGAGCGAGAGCATCACCGGCAGGAACAGGACGCTCTGGTAGATCCGGCTGCCGCGGATCCCGCGGTCGATAATCACCGCGAAGAGCATGCCAAGCGGCGTCGCGATGACGATGAAGACCACCAGCCAGATCACGTTGTGCTCTACCGCTGGCCAGAACTGTGGGTAGATCGTGACGGCCTGGTGGTAGTTGTCCAGGCCGGTGTAGCACCCGTTGCGCAGGATCGAGGGTGCGGGTGGCGGGGGGCAGGCGGTGAACGGGTGCAGCGACCCGATCCCGTTCCATCGGGTGAAGGAGAACAGCACCGAGGTCAACGCGGGCACCCAGATGAAGGCCACGTCGAGCATCAGTGGGATGCCGAGCATCAGCACCAGTACGACCTTGTCGCGGCGGCTGAGCACACGGACCCGCCGTGACCGGCGCGATCGCCGGGGCGGTGGCCCCTCAGCCACAGCCTTCTTTCCGGACTGCGGTGGACTCACGGCGACGGTCATCAGCCGAAGATCGACTTCGCCTGCTTGGAGGCGCTGCTCTGAATCGACTTGATGTTGGAGGCGCTGGGGTTCTCGATGAACTTCTGGATCAGCGCCTCCAATGCAGCCGCCATCGCCGGGTCGCTGTCTCGGTCGCCGAACTGGGCGACGTTCTTGCAGGCGGCGATGACTTGGGCGGACTTCTTCTGGATGGCGTCGTAGTTACTCTGGTCGATGTTCGTCGCCAGGCCGACGTCCCACTTGTCGTTCTTCAAGAACGCCTGCTCTGCGGGGCCCGTGCCGATGTACTCGAGCACCTTCTTCGCAGAGTCGCCGTTCTTGCCCTTCGCCGGCATGATGAAGCCGTCGGCGGGGGCGTCCATGTAGTCCTGGCCGTACGTGGGGTTGATCTCGGGGTACACGAAGAAATCGAGGTCGGGCAGGTTCGCCGGCTGGTAGTTCGCTGCGACCTGGTTGGTGCCCTGGAACATCATCCCGGCCTGCTTGGTTTCCAGGGCCTTGGCGGCGTCCTGCCAAATGCGGCCATTGGCGCCGGACTGGCAGTAAGGCAGGATCTCTGCCCACTTGTCGAAGACGTCGGTCACCTTGGGGTCCGAATAGTCGGCCTTGCCCTGCATCAGCTGCATGTGGAAGTCGTAGCCGTTGATGCGCAGGTTCAGGATGTCGAAAGTTCCCAGCCCTGGCCAGAGGTCCTTGTCCGCGAATGCGATGGGGATGAGGCCGTCGCCCTTCATCTTCTTCGCGAGTGCGACGAAGTCATCCCACGTCTTCGGCTCGGTGTAACCGTTCTTGTTGAAGGTGCTCTTGTTGTAGAAGACGACCCACGGGTAGTTGTAGATCGGCACGAAGTAGTAGTGGCCGTCGAGCCCCTTCGAGAGCGCCTTGGTCGCGTCGTTGAAGTTCGCCCCGATGGTGTCCCACACGTCGTCGAGCTGAGCGAGTTGGCCCTGTGCCGCGAAGTACTGCATTCGGTAGCCAGCGAACCAGGTACACAGGCTGTCGGGCGTGCCCTTCAGGTAGGCGGTGATGTTGTCCTGGAACGTGTTGTGGTCGACCGTGTTGACACTGACGTCGACATGCGTGTCGGCCGTCGCGTTCTTGACGAGTGCAGCGAACGCCGCCTTCGTCGAGGCATCGGAGTAGTTCGAGCCGAAACTGATCGACCCAGTGCCCTTGCTGCCGCTGGTCGAGGAGGAGCCACCACCGCATGCCGCCAGCAGCTCCGGGCTGACGGCGAGTGCAGCGGCGCCGGCCAGACCCTTGAGGAAGGTACGACGCCCGGGGCGCACAGTCGATAGGGGACCGAAGTGCTGTGCCATGTGACTCTCCAAACGTGAGGGAGGCGAGGCGCCGTGCCCGAGGTCGGGGCCCTCGACAGTGAACATGTAAATCCATCAGGACTTATCAGAGCGAAACGTGACGTACGTCATATGTCAAGAGGCGAGCTCCCGGGCGCCGGGGTTCTAATGAACAGAACCAGACACATACGAACATCCCTTGTTGACTCTGAATAGCCGGGGTCCGAGACTCTTTTGCAGTCTCGCCACCACGTCAGTTGCCATGCGCCGGGTTGCCAGGAGGAACGATGCTTGCTCGTCAACGCCAGGCGGCGATCTTGGAGCATGTCCGCGCGCATGGCGGCGCCCGGGTGAGTGATCTGACCCAGCTGCTGGGCGTCTCGGACATGACTGTGCGCCGCGACCTCGATGTCTTGGCCCGCCGTGGATTGGTCGAGAAGGTTCACGGCGGTGCGACGGCGGTCGGGATGCCGAGCTCGGAGGAGCCCGGCTTTGAGGCCAAAGCGATGCGGGAATACGACGAGAAGGAACAGATCGCGCGGGAGGCGGCCGCTCTCGTGCGCCCCGGCGCGGCGATCGCCCTCTCCGGCGGCACGACGACGTGGGCTCTCTGCAAGTACCTGGTCGACATTCCTGCCCTGACCATCGTGACCAACTCCTTGCGCGTGGCCACCGAGCTGGACGACACGGCTGGCAATCGCACGCTCATCCTCACCGGCGGTGTGCCGACGCCGTCGGACGCGCTGGTCGGACCGGTAGCCGACATGGTGATCCGATCGCTCCGGTTCGACATCCTCTTCCTCGGCTGCCACGGCATGGACGAACGGAGCGGGCTGTCGACGCCGAACCTCGCCGAGGCGCAGACCAACCGCGAACTCGTCCGCAATGCCCGTAGTGTCGTGGTGACTGCCGATCACACCAAGTGGGGCACCGTCGGGCTGAGTTCGTTCGCCGACCTCGAGCAGGTCGATGTCCTGGTGACCGACGCCGGCATGCCCGATGCCGAGCAGCAGGTGCTCTCTGAGCGCGTGGGCCGCTTGGTGGTGGCGGGCCCTGAGCCGGTTACCGACTCGGCGGACGGCCTGCCGCGAGGATCGGACGCTTCACAGGTGACGGTGTAGTTGCGGTCTGGAGCCGTTGATCACCCGGTGGGTCGGCGCGCCGACTTCGGCACCCAGCCGCCGTGCAGCGTCGTGTTTGCCGCTTAGTTCTCCGAGCGGATCAAGGCGAGCCTTTGCAGAAGATCCTCGAGGGAGTCTTCGAACTCGGTGACGGAGTGGTCCTCGCGTAATTGAGCCGCGAGGCGCCGTACGTTGGGGTAGGGAGCGAGGGACTTGTCGATGTCCTCGTCCACGATGTCGAGCGGTCCGAGATCGGCGCCGAGGGCGGCAACCTCCAGGAGCAGGTGGCCCAGAAGGAAACTGGTGAACGCCCGGTACGCCTCCACGGCAGCGGTATCGGTGAACCCGTCGGCCCGCAAGGCATCGAGGAATGCCTCGACCCATCGCAAGCTTCGCAGTGGCGGGCGCAGCCAGGGCGCCTCGGCGGGCCGTGATGCCACGAGGGGAAACGCCTTCGGGTGGGCGAGTGCGACGCGACGGATCCCGTGGGCGAGGCGCTGGAGGTAGTCCTGCCATCCGTGGTCGGGATGGTCGATGACATCGGGGTCTTCGGCCATCTGGTCGACGATGTGTTCGACGACTGCGTCGAGAAGTTGCTCGCGGCCGGGCACGTATCGGTACAGCGACATCGCCTCGACGCCGACGAGTGCGCCCAAGCGGCGCATCGAGAGCCCTGGCAGCCCGTGCTCGTCGATGAACACGATGGCGGCCTCGACGATGCGGTCTCGGCTCAAGGGGACGCGCGCAGAAGGCGGTTGCTGGCCGTGGACCACAGCGGAGTCAGCGTCGGGATGTCCGTCGTCGGCGCTCTGTGCGGCCGTCTGGTCGTCGGTCTCGTTCGGGTCTGACATCAAGTTCTCCTCGAAGCCGAGGGTAAGGCCCGACGGAAGGCCAGTGGCTGCGGTCCTTCACTGCCCTCTGCCGACGCGCTGCCCTGCGCGCATGATGCTCGCCGTTCCTGGGCACACGGGCGAGACATCGCTTACGCCGTAAGGCAGCCGCGGAAGGAGCGGTCGGCCAGGCGTGAACCGACGAGTCGTGGAGGACCAGATGAGCAGGAAGTTGTCGTTTCTGATCGGTTTAGGAGCTGGCTACATGTTGGGGGCACGTTCGGGCCGTGAGCGTTACGACCAGATCGTGGCGAAGGCACAGGAGCTGTGGCGAGACCCGCGCGTGCAGCAGAAGGCCGGCCAGGCGCAGCAACTGGTGCAGGAGAAGGCTGGGCAGGCGAGCGGGGTCGTCAAGGAGAAGGTCGCGTCTGCCACCTCGTCGACCTCAGACGGGTCGGGTGAGCAGGTGCCGCCGAGCGGCGGGAAGCTGCCATGAGTCATAACCACGACGCTGTCGGCGCGGCGGACGGGGCCGGTGACCGGTCGACCGGCGAGCTCATGTCGCGACTCTCCCAAGACCTGTCCCAGTTGATTCGCGACGAGTTGCGGCTCGCCCAACTGGAGGTCTCCGGGAAGGCCAAGAAAGCTGGCATCGGCGCCGGCATGCTCGGTGCCGGTGGGGTTCTTGCGCTGTATGGCGTAGGCGTCTTGATCGCGACCCTCGTCCTCGCGTTGGCGCTGGCCGTGTCGGCATGGCTCGCGGCGCTCATCGTCGGCGTGGTGCTTCTCGCCGTCGCCGGCGTGGCGGCATTGCTGGGCAAGAAGCGCGTCACCGAGGCGGCCCCGCCGGTCCCCGAAGAGGCGGTGGAAAGCGTCAAGCGGGACCTCGACGCGGTACGGCACGTCCGTGAGCGGTGAGAGCCGGGGAGATCGAGCGTATGAGACCGGTGAGCCCACGGCAGCACCGGTTCCCAGCACGAGAGCGCGGCATGAGTCGCAGAAGGAGACGCCGAGATGACCGAGAACATCGATAGTCCAGCCGCCCATCAGGGGAAGGGCGATGGGGCCGCCGGCGCACCGCAGGGAGCCCCCGCCCTTGAGGCCGACATCGCGCGCACACGCGCCGACCTCGCCCACACCGTGGACCAACTCGCCGCGAAGCTGGACGTGAAGAGCCGAATCCGCGCAAGCATGTCCGGAACCAAGGACGACGCCACCCGTCAACTACGGAAGCTGCGCGACCGCGCCACCGACGAGCAGGGCAAACCGACCACGGTGACCATCGGCATCGGCAGTGGAGTCGTCGCCACCGCCGCCGTCGCCCTCGCCATCGCCCTATGGCGTCGCAACCACCCATCGCGCCGTAGGCGGAGGCGGCACTGATGGCCGGCCGCCGAGCTCAGAGCAAACCTGACTCGCCCACGGATCTGAAGAAGCCGTCGTGGATGTACGTCGCCCGCAAGACGGCACGAGAGTTCTCCCACGACCAGTGCACCGATCTCGCCGCGGCGTTGACCTACTACTCGGTGCTCGCGTTGTTCCCCGCCGCCATCGCCCTGCTCTCCCTGGTCAGCCTCGTCGGCCAGGGGCCCAGCACGGTAGACACGCTGCTGCAGATCCTGCGCCAAGTCGGCGCCAGCAGTGCCGCCCACACACTTCAGCCGACCCTCACCCAACTTAGCCATGCGCAGAACTCCGGGATCGCCCTCATCATCGGCCTTGCCGCCGCGCTCTGGTCAGCCTCCGGCTACGTCGGGGCGTTCGGCCGCGGTATGAACCGGATCTATGAGATCGACGAAGGCCGCCCCGTCTGGAAGCTGCGGCCGACGATGCTGCTGGTCACCCTGATCACGGTCGTGTTGACCGCGCTCGTCGCGGTCGGGCTCATCGTCACCGGCCCGGCAGCTCAGGCCGTCGGCGACGCGATCGGCCTCGGCTCCACCGCCGTGACCGTGTGGAACATCGCGAAGTGGCCGGTCATGCTCGCCGTGGTGGTCCTCATCGTCGCGTTGCTCTACTACGCCACCCCGAACGTGAAGCAGCCCAAGTTCCGCTGGATCAGCGTCGGAGCCCTGGTCGCCATCCTGACCTGGATCGTCGCCTCGGCCCTGTTCGGCTTCTATGTCGCGAACTTCTCCAGCTACAACAAGACCTACGGCTCGCTGGCCGGCGTCATCGTGTTCCTCCTGTGGCTGTGGATCACCAACCTCGCCCTGCTGTTCGGCGCCGAGCTCGACGCCGAACTCGAACGCGGCCGCGAACTCCAAGCTGGCATCCCGGCCGAGCAGAGCATCCAACTGCCCGCCCGCGACACCCGCACAAGCGACAAGGCCGCCCGCAAGGAACGCCAGGACGTCGAACGCGGTCGCCGGCTCCGCCTCAGCCGTGGTGAGCAACAAGGCCACCCGAGCGACCCGGACTCAGGTCACTTCGAGAGGAAGGACAGCTGATGCCCCGGGAGAAGAAGTCCAGTACCTCTGCCAAGCTTCTCTACCGCCCGTGGGGATTGGTGGCAAGCCTGCTGGGCGGCGTCATCGCCGGGCAGATCTTCCAACAAGTATGGAAACGTCTGGACCCCGAGAGCCCCGAGGACCCGCCCAAGCCGCTGCAATCGGAGTACCGACTTCGCAAGGTGCTCCTCGCGGCCCTCGTCCAAGGCGCCCTCTTCTCAGTGATCAAGGCCCTCATCAACCGAGGCGGCGCCCGCGCCTTCGAACGATGGACCGGCGAGTGGCCCGGAGACTGACCTAGGACGCGGTTTATCTTGCTGTGCCGCCGAGCCCGCTCTGCGGGACATCACGGTGCTCGGCCGTCGGTTCGTGTCGTGAACCGGGCGGTTGCGTGGGCGACCACGCCGCCCGCGAGTTCACCCATCAACCGGGGAGTGAGTACGCCGTCGCCGAGGCCGAGCTCGGTGATGTCGTCGAAGGTATGCGGGTCACGGGCCGCTGCTCGGATCCCGGCGCCGAGGATGGTCGTCGAGCGAGCGAGCCCGGCGGCGATCCAGGTATGGCGGATGTGCGGACCGAGCCGTTGTTGGACGGCGCGTCGATAGTGTGCGCCGGCCTCGTATGGGCGGTTATCGGCGAGGGCGGTGGCCGCAGCGCGGCCGGCCAAGGCGCCGGTGGTGACAGCGTGGTAGATCCCTTCGCCGGTCAATGGGTTCACGAGACCCGCAGCGTCACCAGCAAGGAGTACGCCGCCGTCGTCCTGCTCCGCGCCCCAGCGGCACCCAGTCAGGGGGAGATGGTGCCCGCGCCAGTGGGTGTCGGCATCGAAAGTGGTTGGCAACAGTTCGACAAGTTGTTGCAGCAGGAATTGTCGCGAAGGCCGTTCGCCGGGGGCGACGAGTTCGCCGTAGCCGACATTGGAGAGTCCATCGCCGCGGTCGAACGCCCAAGCGTAGGACGGCTGGGACCGGCGGCCGTAGCGGATGACCATCTGGTCGCGCAACGCGCTGTCGGTAGGAACGTACCCGCGAATGGCGAAAGCGCGGGTTCGCGCAGCGCTGGGCCCGGTGGAGGTCCGGACCGCTGAGTGGGCGCCGTCGGCACCGATGATGATGCGAGCATGAAACTGTCCGTCGACGGTAAACCCGGCACCGTGGCGCTCGATGCGGCGTACCCGGTGTTGAATCAGCTCACCCCCGGAGGCGACGGCACGTTCGACGAGGCGGGCGTCGAAGACCTGTCGGGGCACCACCCATGCCGGCCTGCTCATCCTGCGGGTGGCGACCTGGCCGCCACCTGAGACTGCCAGATATCGCACGGGTCTCCAGTCATCGAGGAGGTGATCGACACCGAGTTCGGCAAAGAGGGTCAGGACATGTGGTGCGATGCCGTCGCCGCAGCACTTGTCGCGCGGGAATCGGTCGCGGTCCAGTATCAATACGCGAGAAGCTGGTCTTGTTCGGAGGATGCTGAGCACTGCGGTGCTTCCCGCCGGTCCAGCACCTATGACGGCGACGTCGAAAACGCCGCTCTGGACGGAACGGATCATCGCGGCATCACCAGCACTGACTTTCCAACGGGATGGGCTTTGCGGCCATCATGGATCTTCCGGTACCCGGCCGCGCTCTCAGCACGTGCCTCGGGGCAGGGCACGGCGAGCGCGGTGCCAGACGCCCCAACTGGCCGAGCGCTACCTCGGCAGCGTTAAGGAGAACCGCCCGCGGTTCGTTGTCTACTGGATGTCCCGGTTCGAGAGCGAAGAACTCGGCCTGAAACGGGAGGCTCGCTACGCAACCGCCGTACGCCGGCTCGCCGTCGGCCCCGATGACATCCAGGTTCAAGTCCCAGGACGAGACGACCTGGGGAAACGAGACGCTCCAGGACTCAGGCACCTCGTTGCAGGCAGTGCGAGGCCGGCCGCCTCTGCGACACTGCTCGATCCAGCCAATGAGTAAGGAGCGGACCGGCCACACCCGGCTCCGCTTAGGCCCACGCTGGATCAGATCTCGGGGCAATGCGGCGCTGCCGCTGGAGCCACGGAAGCGCCCGACCCGGGAGGGTGTCCCGATGACTCCCCGCACGCCGCAGCAGGCGTCCGTTCCTCGGAGAGCGTGCCGTGCCGGAGCATGGCATGGAGTACGTCGATGCGTCGGCGTGCCAGGCAGACGAGCGCGGTGAAGCTCGGCGGCGGGGTGTACCGGTCGACGCCCCCGCCGGCGCCGGTCGCCGCGGTCGTGTGGGTGCGGACGAAGCCCTCGCCCTTGACCCAGCCGTCGGGCCACTGCTGGCCCGCGGCCTCGACCATCTTGCGGAACCCCGCGGCCCGGGCGAGGTTCTGCTCGTCAGTCCCGGCACTGAACGTCTCGACCTGCCGCTGCCCGTCGCGGATGCCTCCGAGGCGCCACCTCACCCGGGCGGAGAGTCCGCCGTCGCTGCGCCTGCGCTGCTCGATTGATGCCATCTTCGTGCTCCTTCGACGTCACATAGGTGTCGTCGGTGCACCAGGCCAGAGAGGGCGATGTACCCCCTTCGTGGCCCCATGGGGGAACACGAAGGGCCCCTGACCGAGTTTCCCCAGGTCAGAGGCCCTTCACAACGCGTGCGCGAGGGGGGACTTGAACCCCCACCCTCTATACGAGGACTAGCACCTCAAGCTAGCGCGTCTGCCTATTCCGCCACCCGCGCGTTGACGAAGAGAACGTTAGCAGTGGGGCGCCCGGGACACGAATCGGGACACCACTTCTGGCCGGAGCAGCCGGTCAGGCGCTCGCGCGTGCCAGCCCCAGGTGTACGGCAAAGAAGCTCAGCAGCCCGGCCGCGGTCCAGCGCACGCCTCGGTCCGCGCGGTGGCTGCGCTCGAGGAGTCGGGAGGCGTGGCCGGCGAGCAGCACCCACATTGCATTGACGAGGGTGCCAACGATGATCTGCACGAGGCCGAGCTCGATCAGTTGCATGGCGGTCGGGCCGCTGTTGGGGTGCACGAACTGCGGCAGCAGGGCGCCGTACATCAGCGCGACCTTCGGGTTGAGCAGGCAGGTCGCCGTCCCCATCGCGTAGAGCCGGCGCCCGGAGTGGTGGGGGAGGCGTACATCTGGTCTGAACACGCTTCTGCTCGTGCGGATCATGCCGACGGCCAGCCACAGGAGATAGACGGCGCCGAGGATCTTCACCGTCACGAACACCTCGGGGACGGCGACGAACAGGATCGACAGCCCGGCAGCGGTGGCGAGGATGTACAGCACGAGGCCGGTGACGACGCCGCCGAGAGAGACCAGGCCGGCGCCTCGTCCTTGGGTGAGCGAACGTGAGACGAGGTACATCATGTTCGGCCCCGGTGTGATCACCATGCCGAACGCGACCGCCGCCACCCCGAGTGCCGCACTCACCGAGACCATCGCGTTCCCTCCCATCCGACCGACAGGAGGCGCTCCGGCCGGTGGATCCATCGTGAGGTGACGGACTGCCGGGCACCGGACATTTCTCGCCGGCTGGACTGCCGCCGATGGGCGTCAGCGCTCGGCGAGCGCCTCGTCGGGCCGGCCACCTCGCACGTGGTCGTGCGCCGACAGGTGACGGTCGATGGCGGGCCACGTCATCTGGTGTGCCCGCGGCGAGGAGACGAGGCCGAGATGGCTGAGTCCCTTCACCCCGACGAAGGTGACATCGGCGTTGCGGTAGGCGGCCACGCCGGCCTCGACCGAGGCGGCGTTGGCGAGGATGTCGTCGGTACTACCGACCAGGAGCGTCGGCGCCACCAGCCGATTCATGTCGACGACCACGTCGTCGCTGAGGTGGACGGTGCCCACGGCCAGCTCCCGCCCGATGACGATCCGGCCGATCGCCTGGAGGAAGAAGCGGCCGGGATAGCCCGGCATCGCGCCGATGAACCGGTCGACCGCGGCGATCCGGGCCAGCACCTCGGTGTCGTCGAGGTTGCGCAGCAGCGACAGCGGCTTGGTCAGCTCGCGCATCGGCGCCATCCAGCGGTAGCCCAGACGCGTGAAGGGTGCCGTGGTGCCGCCCAGGAGCGCTGTCACGCCGAACGTCAGCCGCAGGCCGGTGAGCTGGTGGGCGCGGAAGACCGGCGCGTACGCCGGATTGAGCGCGTAATCGGTCGGCGTACCGACACCTGTGACCGAGGCGATCGGCAGATCCGGGACGTGAGCGGCGGTCAGCAGCGACATGGTGCCGCCGTGTGACCAGCCGACGAGATGCACCGGTGCTCCGTCGTGCGCCTCCGAGATCCGACCGATGGCGGTCGGCAAGATGCCGTCGACCCAGTCCTCGAAGCCCATCCCGCGGTCGGCGAACGTGATGGCGCCGTAGTCGATCGTGTACGTCGGACGGCCGGGCCCGACCGAGCTCTCGGCGACACCGGCGAGGTGTGCGGCCAGGCTCTGCCCGGGCCGCAGATCCCAGCAGGACACGGGGACGGCGAGCGGCGTGACGAGGAGGACCGGGTCGCCGATCTGGTCGTCGGAGGGCGCCATCCGGGCCACGCGCGCGTGCGGCAGCTCGTAGAGCACCGTCGCGGGTGTCGCATGCTCCGGCTCGACGCCGCTACCCAGCGGGCTGAGCGCCCACGCGTTGCGCGCTGCCGTGAGCAGCCCCTTGACGTCCATCCTCGACCTCTCCCTCGCCCTGTGCGCGCGGACAGCGCGGCAGGGAAACTATCCAGGACAGCCTGTCGCGGGCAGAAGCGACTGAGGCCGACATCACCCGCGGGTGCGGCACGCCGTCTCAGTGCTGGGTCAGGAGCGGTCGTGCAGGGTGATCTGGTAGCCGTCGGGGTCGGCGAAGGTGAATGTCCGACCGAACGGGCCGTCGATCGGGGCGGCGACGATGGTGTGACCGTCGGCCACGAGTGCATCGTGAATGGCCTGGATGTCGGTGGCGTGGAGCCAGATCGCTGCGCCGATGCCGGGCTGGTCGACGGAGGCGAGATCGGTGCCGGGGAGGACGTCCCGCAGTGCGAATGCGATCGGCTCCGTCTCGAAGACGACGGCGTGCGGAGGTCCGGCCTGCGAGCGGACAAGACCCAGATAGTGCTCGTAGAACGCCTGTGAAGCGCCCAGATCGCGCGCTTGCAGGGAGATGAAGTCAGGACCGGTGACGGGCATGATGATGCTCCTTCCCTTCATGTCAGATTTCTGACACAACCAATCTATGTCAGACTCCTGACATGAGTCAAGACGGTGTTGGCATCGATCTGGAGACGTCGCTCGGCTACCTGCTGAAAGAGGCATCGAGTGCGCTCCGCGCAGCGATGGAGGAGGTGCTGCGGCCGCTCGGGATGACCATCACGCACTATTCCTGCCTCGAGTTGCTAGCCCAACGACCCGGCTTGTCGAACTCGGAGCTCGCGCGCGGTGCGTTCGTGACCCGGCAGTCGATGAACGTGCTGCTCCGAGCCTTGGAGCGCGACGGCTACGTGACCAGACCGGCGGAGGCAACCATCGGGAAGGTCCTGCCGGCGCGGCTCACTCCTCGCGGCCGGCGGAGCCTGGAGAAGGCGAGTCAAGCGGTGCGGTCTGTCGAGGTCAGAATGCTGGCGGGCATGACCGAGGCGGAGCAGGCGGACGCGTTCCGGCTCCTGCGGAGCATGGTTCGTTCCCTGCGCGATGGCGCCGATGGTGCCTAGCCGGTTCGCTGCCGCGACCACCTGGCCCAGTCGATGGGTCGGACGTCACGCCGAGGGCTGGCCGAGCAGGTCCGCGTATTCGCTCTCGAGGCCAGGCGCGAGGATGGCGCGCAGGGTGAGGGCGAGCTGGGCGGCCGTGTAGTCGTCCAGACTCATCGTCCGCTCGAAGTACCAGTGCTTGAGAGCCCATGCATGGGCCAGCAGCAGCAGGTTGTAGGCGACCAGGTCCGGATCGGCCGCGACCACGCGTCCGGTCGCCAGGCCGGCGGCGATGGCGTCGCGCAGCGGCTGGCTGGTCTCGACCTCGCGCCGCTTGATCTGCTCTCGGCCTGCCTCGTCGAGCGACTTCGACTCGCGGTAGGTGAGCACGGCGGCGTGCCGGTGCTCGTCAATGACGCGGCAGTACGCCGAGAACGCCGCAGCGAGCTGGCGCACCGGGTCGTCGCCCGCCTCATCGATGGCGAGAGGTACCGTCGCGGCGAACGCATCCAGCACATCGGTGATCACGGCGAGCAGTACGTCGTCCTTGCTGCCGAAGTACCGGTAGATCAGGCCGACGCTCACACCGGCCTCCGCTGCCAGCGCCTGCATGGAGACCGCCTCGGACCCCTCCCGCGCCATCAGGGTGGCCGCTGCGTCGAGGAGCTGGCGGGAGCGCTGCTCGGCGCGCACTCGGCGGGCCGCGCCGTCAGGGTCGAGCTGCGTCGTCACTGAGATCTCCTGATCCGTTGACACGACTGTCGGATGAACTTACGTTCATGCTAACTGAACATAGATTCACTCCGCCAAGGGGATGCGAGCACGTGGACTTCGAGAACTACCAGCAGCTGACCTTCACCCGGCACGACAACGGCGTCCTGCTGATCACCATGGATCGGCCCGAGAAGTACAACGCCACCGACGAGCAGATGCACGGCGAGCTGGCGCGGGTCTTCCGCGATGTCTCCGACGACCGTGAGACGCGGGTCGCGGTGATCACCGGCGCGGGCAAGGCGTTCAGCGCCGGCGGCGATCTGGCCATGGTGGAGCGGATGGCCGGCGATCATGAGCGGGTCGACCACATGCTCCGCGAGATGAGCGACATGGTCTACAACATCGTCAACTGCGAGAAGCCGATCGTCTCGGCGATCAACGGCGTCGCGGTCGGCGCGGGCACCGTCGTCGGGCTGCTGTCCGACATCTCGATCATGGCCGAGGACGCGAAGCTCGGCGATGGACACGTGAAGCTCGGGGTCGCCGCCGGCGACCATGCCGCCATCCTCTGGCCGCTGCTGTGCGGCATGGCCAAGTCGCGCTACTACCTGATGACCGGCGAGATGCTCACCGGTGCGGAGGCCGAGCGGATCGGCCTGGTGAGCAAGGCGCTGCCGCGGGACCAGGTGCTCGACGAGGCGATGCGGATCGCGCAGGTGATGGCGACCGGCGCCCAGCAAGCGATCCGGCTCACCAAGCGGACCCTGAACAGCTGGCTACGGCAGCAGGCGCCGATCTTCGACCAGTCCGCGGCCTACGAGATGCTCTGCTTCATGGCCCCCGACGTGGTCGAGGGCTATACCGCGCTGCGCGAGAAGCGCGACCCCGCCTTCCCGTCAGCGGCCAGTCCCTCGGCCCCGTGAGAGTCCGCCATGGACTACGGGTTCGACGAGGACGAGGAGGCCTTCCGGGCGGAGCTGCGGCGCTGGGCCGACAAGGTCCTTGCGCCGCACTACCAGTCCGACGACAAGGCGGCGGCGTTCCGACCTGAACAGGCCACGGACATGGCGCAGATGGGGCTGACCGGCCTCCGCATCCCCGAGGAGTACGGCGGCGAGGACGCCACCGCCGTGGTCGCAGGGATCGCAGCCGAGGAGGTCGGCCGGGCGGACTTCAACGCCGGGTACCTGATCATCAACACAGCGCTGGTCAGCGACATCCTGGTGCGCAACTGCACCGAGGACCAGAAGCGGGCGTGGCTGCCGGGCATCGCGTCGGGAGAGACCGTGCCGTGCATCATGATCACCGAGCCGGGGGCGGGCACCGATGCCGCGAGCCTGGCGCTGAAGGCAGCCCCCGACGCGTCGGATGGTTGGACGTTGCACGGTGAGAAGACCTCGATCACCCTCGGCATGGCGGCCGACCGGGCCGTCGTACTCGCGCGGACCGGAGGGCCTGGGGCTCGGGGCGTGAGTGCGTTCTGGGTCGACCTGTCGGACCCGGGGATCTCGCGCAGTGCGTTCGACGATCTCGGCAGCAGGGCGATCGGCCGTGCGTCGATCCACTTCGACGGAGTCCGGGTCAGCCGGGCCGATCTCATCGGCACACAGGGCGGCGGCTTCGTCTCGGTCATGCAGGGCTTCGACTATTCCCGCGCCATCATCGGGCTGCTCTGTCTCGGCGCCGCGCAGCAGAGCCTCGACGAGGCGCTGCAGTGGGCCCGCGACCGGGAGGCGTTCGGACACCCGATCGGCACCTTCCAGGGCGTCGCGTTCCCGCTCGCCGAGCACGCGACGTACGTCGCCGGTGCGCGGCACGTCTGCTACGAGGCACTGTGGCGCAAGGACGCTGGGCTCGAGCACAGCGCGCAGGCGGCGATGGCCAAGCTCTGGGCGCCGAAGCTCGCCACCGACGTCATCCACCAGTGCCTGCTGACCCTCGGGCAGATCGGCTACTCGACCGAGCACAAGGTCGGTCAGCGACTGCGTGACGTGATCGGTCTCGAGATCGGGGATGGCACCGCGCAGGTCTCCAAGCTCGTCATCGCCCGCAACCTGCTCGGCCGTGCCTACGCGCCATAACCCGGAGGAGATCACCATGGGAAAGCTCGACAACAGGATCGCGATCGTCACCGGCGCCGGCCAGGGCATCGGCGCCGGGATCGCCACCAAGCTGGCGGCCGAGGGCGCGACCGTCGTCGTGACCGACGTCAACGAGGAGACGGCCGCGGCGACCGCGAAGGAGTTGGGCAACGGCGCCATCGGCATCTGCACCGACGTGACCGACCGGGACTCGGTCGGCGCGATGGTCGACCGAGTCGTCGCCGAGTACGGTCGGGTCGACGTCCTCGTCAACAACGCCGGCTGGGACAAGGCGGAGCCCTTCGTCGAATCCGAGCCCGCCACCTGGGACCGGATCATCCAGATCAACCTCTACGGCCAGCTCAACACCTGCCACAAGGTGCTGCCGATCATGGCGGCGCAGGGTTATGGCCGGGTGGTCAACATCGGCTCCGACTCGGGCCGCGTCGGATCCAGTGGCGAGGCCGTCTACTCCGCTGCCAAGGGCGGCGTCATCGCCTTCACCAAGACCATCGCCCGCGAGCTGGCGCGCTCGGGCGTGACGGCCAACTGCGTCTCGCCCGGCCCGACCGACACCGCACTGTTCGCCTCGATCGGTGGCGAGCGGCTGCGCGAGGCTCTGACGAAGGCGATCCCGCTCAAGCGGCTCGGTCAGCCCGAGGACCTCGCCAACGCGGTCGCCTTCCTCGCCTCGGACGAGGCGTCCTTCATCACCGGCCAGACCGTCAGCGTCAGCGGCGGCCTCACCATGAGCTGAGACAGGTCGAGCACCATGCCATTCGAGACTCTCCTCACCCCCGAGCGCATCGCCCGGGAGGCCGCGGCCGGCCACTGGCGGGACAAGGTCATCACCGACTTCCTCGACGAGTACGCCGCCAGCACGCCGGACAAGCTCGCCTTCGTCGACAGCAGGCGAGAGGTGACGTTCGCCGAGCTCAAGGCAGAGGTCGACGCGCTCGCGCTCGGGCTGCATGCGCGCGGACTCCGGGCCGGTGACGTCATCTCCTTCCAGCTGCCCAACAGCATCGAGTGGATCGTGATCCACTACGCCGCCAGCCGGATCGGCGCGATCAGCAATCCGCTGATTCCGATCTATCGCGAGCGCGAGGTCGGCTTCATGGTCGGCCTGGCGAAGTCGAGGCTGATCGTCGTACCGGCCGAGTTCCGCGGGTTCGACTACCCGGCGATGATCACCGACCTGCTGCCCCAGTGGGACTTCACGCCCGAGGTCGTCGTGGTCGGCGAACAGTCCTGGACCGACCTGGTCGCAGGCCCGGAGGAGGACCAGGCGGACCGCGCCGTACTGGCGGGGCTTCGGCCGGACCCGAACGAGGTGACGCTGCTGATCTTCACCTCCGGCACCACGGGGGAGCCGAAGGGGGTGATGCACACGCACAACACGATGGTGGCGGCCAACGACCCGTTGCCGGAACGGCTCGGCATCACGCCCGACTCGGTGCTGCACATGGCCTCGACGCTCGCTCACCTGACCGGCTTCCTCTATGGCGCCCGGCTCAACGTGCAGAACGGCGCCACCTGCGTGCTCCAGGACGTATGGGACCCGCAGGTCTTCGTCGATCTCATCGAGAGGCACCGGATCACCTACACCTCGGCCGCGACGCCGTTCCTGCACGACCTGGTCAGCGCGCCCACCCTGGCGGAGCACGACACCAGCTCGCTGGTCCGGTTCTGCTGCATGGGCGCACCGATCCCACGTGCGATGGTGCGCGAGGCGAAGGCCAAGCTGCCCGATCTGGCAGTGCTCGGCGGCTGGGGCCAGACCGAGGAGGGCCTGGTCACGCTCGGCATCCCCGGCGATCCTGAGGACAAGATCATCGAGACCGACGGCTATCCATGGCCCGGCATGGAGGTCCGGGTCGTCGACCCACTCACCGGCGCGGAGCGTCCGGCAGGCGAGGAGGGCGCACTGCAGGTGCGGGGCCCGTTTCTCTTCGTCGGGTACGCCGAGCGGTTGGAGCTCACCCGCCAGCAGCTCGTGCCGTCGGACGACGGCCGGGGCGAGTGGTTCGACACCGGCGACCTGGCCTACCTCGACGAGGAGGGCTACCTGCGGATCTCGGGCCGTACCAAGGACGTGATCATCCGCGGCGGGGAGAACATCCCGGTCGCCTACATCGAGAACGTCCTCTACGAGCACCCGAGCATCGACAGCGTCGCCGTCGTCGCCATCCCCGATCCCCGCCTCCAGGAACGCGCCTGCGCCGCCATCGTGCTGGCTCCCGGTGCCAGCCTGACCTTCGAGGAGATGCAGGCGTTCCTCGCCGGGAGGGGTGTCGCCAAGCACTACTGGCCGGAGAAGCTGGTGGCACTCGACGACTTCCCGAAGACCCCGAGCGGCAAGATCCAGAAGTTCCAGCTCCGCGAGATAGTGGCCGGGTGAGCCACGACCCGGCAACCGGCTGAAGAAGGAGATCTGATGGACCTTGCCCTCACCGAGGAGCAACTGGCGTTCAAGCAGCTGGCCCGCGACTTCCTGGTGAAGGAGGTCGTGCCGTTCCGTGCCGAGTGGGACCGGCGTGAGTCGGTCGACGTGGCGATCATCCCGAAGATGGGCGAGCTCGGCTTCTTCGGCTTGACCGAGCCGGACAACGGCTCCGATCCCTCCGACCTCGCGACACGTGCGACCCGTGCCGGCACGGACTGGGTGATCAATGGATCGAAGATCTTCATCACCAACGGCACCTGGGCGGACGCGTGCATGGTCTTCGCCCGCACCGGAGGGCCGGGGGCGAGGGGGATCTCAGCGTTCCTGGTGCCGACAGATACGCCGGGCTTCGTCCGCACCGAGATCCACGGCAAGCTCGGCCTGCGTGGCCAAGCTACGGCAGAGCTGACCTTCGACGACGTCCGGGTGCCGGCCGATGCGATGGTGCGGAACGAGCGCGGTGAGCCCTTCGGAGTCGCCGCGTCGAAGGCCAAGCTGTTCGCCTCGGAAGCGGCGGTGAAGGCAGCGAACCTCGCCATCCAGGCCTTCGGTGGCTACGGCTACGTCGACGAGTACCCGGTACAGAAGTTCATGCGCGACGCCCGGGTGATGACCTCTATGAAGGCACCAGCCAGATCCAGAAGCTGCTGATCGGCCGCGCCGAGACAGGGGTGTCGGCCTTCCTCTAGTCACGCTCCCCAGAGCACCTCCGCCACTTCCGCCACCATTCACACGCCACCCCCGAGGACACACCATGGCCCAGTCCCCGTTCGAGCTCTTCTCGATCGACCAGCTGATCGACGAGGAGGAACGTGCCATCCGCGACACGGTCCGGGCGTACGTCGAGCGCTCCGTCAAGCCCCATGTCGCCGAGTGGTTCGAAGCCGGGCAGGTCCCCGCCGGTGAGCTCGCGCAGGAGCTGGGCCGGATGGGACTGCTCGGCATGCACCTGAAGGGCTACGGCTGCGCCGGCACCTCCGCGACCGCCTACGGGCTGGCCTGCCTCGAGCTGGAGGCAGGCGACTCCGGCATCCGCTCGCTGGTGTCGGTCCAGGGCTCGCTGGCGATGTATGCGATCTGGCGCTGGGGGAGCGAGGCGCAGAAGCAGGAGTGGCTGCCGAAGATGGCAGCGGGTGAGGCGATCGGCTGCTTCGGCCTCACCGAGCCCGACTTCGGCTCCAACCCGGCAGGCATGCGGACCCACGCGCGTCGGGACGGTGCCGGGGAGGACGCCGACTGGATCCTGACCGGCACCAAGATGTGGATCACCAACGGGTCGGTGGCCGACGTGGCGGTGGTCTGGGCGCAGACCGACGAGGGCGATCCCGTTCGGCCGGGCAGCGGCGTGCGTGGCTTCGTCGTACCGACGAACACACCGGGCTTCTCCGCACCGGCGATCAAGCACAAGCTGTCCTTGCGCGCATCGGTGACCTCCGAGCTCGTGCTCGACGAGGTGCGGCTGCCGGCCGCGGCGGTGCTTCCGGAGGTCCGTGGCCTCAGGGGGCCGCTGTCGTGCCTCAACGAGGCCCGGTTCGGGATCGTGTTCGGCTCCCTCGGTGCGGCACGCGACTGCCTGGAGGCGGCGATCGCCTACGCCGGCGACCGGGAGATCTTCGACAAGACGCTCGCCAGCTACCAGATCACCCAGACCAAGCTCGCCGACATGACCGTCGAGCTCGGCAAGGGCATGCTGCTCGCGCTCCATCTCGGCCGGCTCAAGGACGCTGGTCAGCTGCGCCAGGAGCAGATCTCGCTGGGCAAGCTCAACAACGTCCGCGAGGCGATCGCCATCGCGCGGGAGTGCCGCACGATCCTCGGCGCCGCCGGGATCACGCTGGAGTTCCCGATCCTGCGCCACGCCAACAACCTCGAGTCGGTGCTGACCTACGAAGGCACCAGCGAGGTGCACCAGCTGATCATCGGTCAGGCGCTGACGGGGGAGTCCGCCTACCGCTGAGCTCCCGGCGCCCGCAGCTCACTCACGCTTGAGCACCTTCATCGTGATGCGGGAGTCGACCCGGGCGATCGCCGGGTCGACCAGCAGCTGCGTGGTCAGCCAGCGTTCATAGGTCGCCGCATCCAGGACCTGCACGCGGATGAGGTAGTCCGGGAGCCCGAACATCCGGCGTACCTCCGTGACCTCCGGCATCGCGGTGACCCGCTTCTCGAAAGCCGCCACCGTCGCGGCGTCCTTGGCGACGATCTCGGCGTTGATCAACACCTCGAACCCGCGACTCAGCGCTCCGGGATCGATCTGCGCGGCGTAGCCGCGGATCACGCCCGACTCCTCCAGGCGTCGTACGCGGCGTAGGCACGGAGCCGGCGTCAGGCCCACGCGCTGGGCGAGCGCCTGGTTGGTCAGACGCCCGTCTCGACGCAACTCGTCGATGATTGCGCGATCGAGGTCATCGATAGCGGATTGATTGCTCACAGCCACAATCTATGGCAACCGAAGGCAAGCACCTTGCGCACCGATCTCACTAGCGTTGCGTCCATGACGGCGACCCTGCTGGAGACAAGGCTTCCGGCGCCTCCGAGCGACTTGCGCGAGGCCGCCCGTGAGGCAGGCGTCATCTGGGCAGGGCTGTTCACCCTGGGGGTCGGGTTCGGCGTACTCGTCGCATCGGACGGACTGCCGTGGTGGCTGGCGCCGCTGATCTCCGGGTCGCTCTTCGCCGGCTCGGTGGAGTTCCTGCTCGTCGGCATGATCGTGGCTGCAGCACCGATCGCCGCCATCGCCGTCACCACGTTCCTGGTCAACTCGCGGCACCTGTTCTACGGTTTGACGTTTCCGCTGCACCGGGTCCGGGGCCGCGCCGGCAGGGCCTACAGCGTCTTCGCCCTGTGCGACGAGGCCTACGCGATCCTGTCGACCAAGGACCCGGCGTCCCTCTCGTCCAGCCGGATCCTCTGGACCCAGCTCGGGCTGCATGGCTCCTGGGCCGTCGGCGCGCTGGCGGGAGGCGTCTTCGGCAGCACGCTCCTCGGTGGTCGAGGCGCCCTCGGAGGACTCGACTTCATCCTCACCGCGCTGTTCGTGGTGCTGACGATGGACGCCTACCGCGAGCACAAGGACCCGATCGCACTGGGCGCGGCGTCGGCTGCGGCGGCCATCGCCTGGCTCGTCGCTCCGGGCTCGATGCTGCTCGTCGCCATGACCTCCTATGCGGTGAGCCTGGTGGTCCGGCACCGGCTCGGACTGCGGGCGAGCCGCCGCGATGCCTGAGCCCGGGTACGTCGCGGTCGCGCTCGGTGTCGCGATCGCCATCACCGTCACGCTGCGTGCCCTGCCGTTCTTCGTGAAGGGCGCTCTCGCGGGGTCGTCGCTGCTGGACGACATCGGTCGGTGGATGCCGATCGGGGCGGTCGCGATCCTGGCGCTCTACTGCGTCAGCCGCATCGACTTCGGCGCCACCACCCATGGCCTGCCCGAGCTGGCGGGCATCGCCGCGACCGTCGGCGTACACGCGTGGCGGCGCAACGCCGTGCTCAGCATCGTCGCGGGCACCGTCGTGTGCGTCGCGGTGACGCACCTGATGTGACGCGAAGACGGACCGCCACGGCCTGCCACGGTCGGCAGTCCGTGGCTCCCGGCTAGCGTAGGGGCATGCCGACGCCTGACGTATCGCCCACCACCGACGCGGCCACCGACCGGACCGGAGCTGACGAGGTCGTCGAGATCTGTCGCGACCTGATCCGGATCGACACCTCCAACTACGGCAGCGATGCCGGACCGGGGGAGCGACCAGCGGCGGAGTACGTCGCCGGCCTCCTCGACGAGGTCGGCATCAGCTCACGGCTGCACGAGACGGAGACCGGACG